>Ga0115846_100172_pt1 | contig 32413 bp, 35 predicted proteins | sample InSIn5gowninarea_2_FD_83860 | JGI IMG/M metagenome (GOLD analysis project Ga0115846, IMG submission 83860) | reverse complement strand
TGGAGAAGGGCTTTGCGTTGGCCTATAACCCTGAGGCACTGGGAATGCGTTTGGTTGTGGTGGAGGAGGATCGTCGTAGTTTGTTGTTCGTGTTTCGAATCACTGAGTTAGAGCACATATTCCCAATATCAAGTAGTGCCCAGCTTTCGAAACTTACCGTGACGAACAGCATTGTAGTCAGAAAGATTTCCTTGTGCTCGAGAAACTCTTCCTTGGTCATGTTGTCCATCCTGTTCTTGTGGTAGTCTGCTTGCCACTGCTTCTCACGAAGTTCTGCTTCTGCGGCTTCCTCATCGGTCATTAACTGGCGCTTCAAATTTCTCTTAGTGGTATTGCTGTGCATGGTTCTGTCGGCCCAAGCTTTTTCGAAAGCGTCTCACTGTGCCAATAGTACGACACTCTTGGCAATCGGGATGTTTCTCAGGCCTTAGAGAGGGGCGAGTGATAACAGAGGTCAGTCCAGGTGATCAAGTCATACCAGGAACAAGTAGATTTGACAAGAGCTCTGAGATGGATCTTTGACTTCTTAAGCACACTGGCGAAGACCATGACGTACAGCTCGGGGATCCTGCACATGAGTTTCATGCCGACTACGTTCACGCCGTTAATGCCATAATGGTCAGAAGGTATGAATGAGAACCCCGAGGTATCGTTCTGATTGACATAGCTCTTCCCGCATTTCCCCCAGTCCATATCCAGAGTCCTCTTCCACCAACACTGTGGCCAGTCCACACCCAAGTACGTTGCCCATCGGGAATACCCAGCACCACCATGTATCCAATCTTCTCGCCAAGGAATGAGCACCGTTACCCCGCCATACCTAAGTTATCCGCCCGGAAGGAAGCTCACCATCTGGCAGCCTATCTTCAGATTCCTCACCCAGGAGTGAACATCTCCACCGCCACCAAAGCTCCTTGCCCATTCACGATCATCCCAGCTATAATTGCCAACGATGTGCGTTGTTGTTCCGTGAGTCGTGAGTCATCAGTTATGAAGTTGTAAGTCTTGAGGTCGTAAGTCGTGAGTCGTGAGGTTCTAAGTCGTGAGTCATAACTTGTAAAGTCGCAAATCGTGAGGTCGTAAGTGTAAGTCATGTGGTTGGAGTCGTGCAAATCCGAGTTAATAATATTATTCGATGTGCTTTGTCATTTTCACAGAGGTATAGCAGTGAACAGTAGAGAGGTCGAGCTATGAAATACAAAATGGCCAGAAGCAGAAAAATCTGTCGAGGTCAGTATGGGCAGTAGTTGAGCACGGAATGTTCCTCACTGAAACCAAACCGTGACTGCTACGAGAAGCTACTAAAGATGAGTCAAATCAGTCGGCGAGGTTGGAAGTAACGGTGTTCCGAGATTGGCAGTCGTGGTTGTGTGTGGGAACAAATCGTGCAGAGGAATATGTTGTCTCCAGCTCGAGGAAGGTGGATTTCGTATGGAACCAAGAAGACGATGTGAGAGCCTGATGCGATAAGAAACAATCGTGAGAAGAGACTGCAATCTTGAAAGCAGAATTAAGTCAATCAGTGACATTCATCATCACCCATTCAAAAGGGAGAATGGTATAAGGTAGCTGAAATAGCTGCAAGGTAGCTGTCGAGATTATGCTATTCAGGCTGGCAGCGGCATGTCATGCCGATCATGTTGCGAAAGCTACAACTACATCTATACTCTTGGTACGATAGATCATAGATGAAAAGTGTGGCATCGTCAATCGTAATATCGTCAGTCGTTTCAAGCTCACATTCCGATCTTGGTGGTCATGGTGGTGCCGGTTGCCGTTGTATCCAGGAAGAGAGAGAGAGATCATTGCACATGTGGTCGGAAGCTTCAGAGACCAGTAACCAGGCGGTTGACAAAGACGAAGAAGGCATGGAGGTGGCAAGCAGAGAGATGGTCATAAAACTTGCTACTTTGTCAGCAGCTGTGGTCTCAGCTATAGCAAGAGCACTAATCGCCTCCTTGCCCTTACCTCTGTTGGGACCCAGCCAGCATGTGCCTGTTCTGGGTGTTGGAACCAGCAATCGTCGTTTTTGTGGTTGATATGCATGTCGACGTGGATGTAACAGGGTTTGTTTGGACCGGTTGGCAGGTGGAGGTGGCATCGGCTTGTTCTTCTTCTGCTCTTGAGTCGTGGCGGTAAAACCAGAAGCCATGAATGAGAATAGGCCAGCAACAGCAGAAGCCATGAATGAAAATACGGCAATAACAGCAAGAGCCAACGAATGAGAACACGCTAGCAACAGCAAAAGCTAGTAGGTAGACAAGAGATCCCAGCAACAGCAAAAGCCAGGTGAGCTAAAAGGTTAGTAATAGAAAGTTACGAAGCAATAAAATGCGGAGCCGACCTGCTAACAATCAGACCTTGCGATCTGCAAAGCAGGCTAATTTGGTTTGATCATAGTCAACAGGGATCAATGTCGAAAGGACATTGCGCTGCTATGCTATGATCTTCACAGTAGACAGGAATCAGAGGAAGCTGCGCTAATCTAGATGTAGACAGAAATCAGGAGAATCTGCGCTGGTCTAGATGTGAAAACCTTTGGCCGAAAACGACTCAGCTGGGACGGGGCCATGGCAAACCTGCCCGGCTGTATTTCCGGCTTCCCTTTCAGAATTGGTGGCGGCAGAGTTAGTGTCTGAGGCACGCTGTTGCGGCTGCCTTTGGGTGCTGGTTTGATGGCACTCGATTGAGCGGTCTTCTCTTGGTCTTGAAGGGGTGGGAGGGATACTGTACCAACTCTCGATGTGCCGAACTTGCTAGGGCTAGACCTTTCCGAGACGTCTAGGGCCTGAGAACTTGGATTCAGACAGCTGCACAGAAGCCTTTGGTTTGTGACTACTTTTTGCCTGCTTACGACTGGTGACAATGAGGACTAGGAAGGGACGAATGCAAGGGTACTCGCTTTCAGTTACTGTAGTGTTGCTTCAGATTCGATGGCCAACATTACCAATTTCTACACTGTATCTGAGCATCTCAAGCAGTCCCGTGGTTTTCCCAAACAGTCCAATGTCCTAACAGCACGAGGTGCCAGATTGTCCAGTCAAACTCCGTAAGCTATCCAATCTTTCCAATCTATCTCCGATCTTTTTGTTCCTCCTTCCCTCCTTCCCCAATCATCAAATCTGCACTCCACACACTATACGCTCGCGTCACCAAGCTTCCTTTGTGCTGTGTCAAGTATTGTAATTGCTGAGCCGCCGTGTCCTAAGCGCGTATCCTTATTCCAGCATACTATTGAACGCTGGCGATGTTGTGCTGTCGGCGGCCGAGGTGACTGTGTGTGGTCTTTTACGAATCAATCGTATCGATGACTTCAGCCAGGCTGCACCTAAAAGAGGTCCTAGGGTCACAATCTTGGGCCGAGTTAGCACGTCGGTTGCAGCTTCTTTCAGCGTTTTGCGAGCCCTTAACAAGAGGAAGTCGTCATCCGGGCATATTCGTAACCATCCACAGAGACAGTCCACTACAATGAGCCTCTCCAAGTAGTCCTTAGCCCAATAATCATGCCACCAAGGAAACGATAGTATCTCTTCAAACCTTTCCCAGCAGACAGCCATCACCTCTCTCGCGATAGCCTTTGATATGTAGCGTAGGTTTAGGATTCGAGATACAGCTTGGTGAGCTAATGTCAAAGTCTCCTGACGATTTAGTCGGCATTTGTCTCTTTTCTCACAAGCCGTATCTATGATTAGGTTAACCATCGAGCGGACGACTTCACGTTGAATCTCCTGAGGCAGTGAGGGCAATCCGGACATGATACTGTGAGTCGTGGTCATGTGGTGGACGCCGAATCCGGCTACGTGGACTTGGTAGAGGAGAGGGAGAGTAGTGCTGAGAAGCTCGGTTGAGTAGTGAGCGTGATGTGCTGAAAGAGCAGGAAGCGGCTTTGAGGGTTCGTCGACGTCGGTGGGTTGTGTAGAGTACGTCTTTGTAGCGAATGGTTACGATGGTGCGACTGGCTCGCGCCTTTTTATATACGAGTGTTTCTTTATGAAGGTGGTGGAGGTGACTCAGATCAAGTGGGAAACTTTCGCTGGTTTTGCCGGTACTGGCTCAAGCAAGTCCAACTCTCCGACTTCGCCTTTCAAAACTGAGATTGTCAACCACTTTACATGTGTAAAAGCACCACGGCAGTGATCCTAAGGAGTCCATAGTCTTCAGCATCTCGCCAAAGCGTTCCGCCTAACATGTAGTCTTCAACGTAACGCCACCAACGACAAGCTTTCAAATCACTACACCATACAAGCAGATAAAGATGTCACGTCCGAGAGAATTCTTTCGTCAATTTTCATAGCAGTTGGGGTGTGAACTTAGCCAACTTGGTAGACAAATCATACAAAATCTCGATATAATAATAACGATACTGACTATGTCATGCTGGACGAAGGTAAACAGGAGGAGGTAACCTTCTTGAATGTACTTGGGAGTTGTCCTTCGATAAAGGCGCTCGACAAGGACACGCGTGCGAGTTGTGCCCCGCAATTTTCTCGTGTTGCGTGTTGGCGACGACATCATCCGACCATCTCATTGATCACTCATTCCTCACTTCAGGAGAACAGGGAGTAAAGAACACCTGTCGATCACTTCTCTACTGCCTCTGTTATCATTCACACTGTACATCATCAATCAACAGCAATGCCACCCATCAAGCTACATACCGAATCACCAATCTCTACTACTGCCGCAAGAGCCAATGGCCTCACTCCACTAACAGCTGAACCACAAGAGTATCCTCCAACACCAACAAAGACATATGTTACCACCATCACCTCACAAGCTGGAGCACCCTACTCACCTGCTGCCGCTCCATCTCCAGCAGCTGCTCGTCCTGCCGCAAATGCATTCCCAGCACCAACACAAGGACTAGATCGTTATCATCTTCCTCCAACACAAGCATTACCGCCTCCCACACGAACAACAAACTACGACGATCCTCCTCCACCACAACCAAACGCATTCCCAGTGCCTCAGGGTTATAGGCCAACGCAAAGCCCTTCTCCAACCTCACTACCACCACCACCTCAATCGAACGCATTTCCAACACCACAACACTACTACGCACAACCACCAACAACACTAACAGCAACATCAACTCTTCCACCACCACCCAAAGCAGGCGAATCTCGACGTCCTTCAAATAGTCCACCAAAATCGCCTGGTCCACCCACCCGGCTTTATCCATCACAGTTCACCATTCCTCCACCAACAACAAATTATGCGCCCACTCACAGCACAACAGCACATCCGCAACCACCTGCTCTGAACACCGGCTTTATTAACCCTTTCAATGCCGCTGGGCCGACCTCTGCGAACCCGCACTCCCGCCAAAACTCGGCTTCAAACCCTATATACACGCCTATCGAACGCATTCGCTCACAAGAAGACCCTGCATCGCCATCCTATCACCTCCGTCGACCATCACTCGACCACCCAATGGGCTATCAGCAAGATCCACGCGCAAGCGAGATGACTCCGTCCCAACGGGCAGTACAAGAACTACAAGCAGCAGAAGCGGGACCTGTCAATGGTGTGTTTGCATCTCTTCGTCGTGGAAGTGGAGGCATCTTTGATGGTGCCATGAATGGAAGTGCGGGTAATGCTCCAGGGGCTCTACATGGACCTGGAGATGAAGGATGGGAGGAGAGGAGTAAGGAGGTTGTGGGCGAGGCTTTGAAAGGGGTGAGCAGGTTTCTTGGAACTGTAGGGGAGAAGTTGGGGGAGATGGAGGGGGAGGTGTGGAAGAGAGTCGGTAAATAGATCGATTTAGTGGGATAATCAAGCTATGTCATCAGGCACATGGGAAGTAGTTGATAGAAGAGGCGACGGCGAAAGAGATTGAACGAATTCCCTGCGAAAGAGCAGAGAAGTAGACAGCAGTAGAGATAGATAGTGCTCAGGAGCCTACCTACGAATACTGTAGACAGAACTACCACACCAGTCTGCCATGAAAGAGGAGATCACCGTTCACACCTCCGCATATATACCCCACTTCCCCTCTCGATGTACAGTACCTTAGTACCTGCTGCTCGACAACAACTGCAACTCCTCTTACCCGTACGAGTGCCCTTAGTACCTCGGGCTTAAGCACCAAGCCCATGTGACCTGCAGAACCTGCATGCTCTGCCTCTATACGAAAGATGGCTCTTACCCACATCCTGCGAGGTAGCATCTCCCCTCCACGCCTTCCACCTATCCACCCCAGACACCAAAAACCATGGCGCCTAGCGTAGCACAACTCCCTTCCAACAACAGCAACACCACCAGCACCAACGCCCTCTGCACCGTCGACGAATTCGTCTCACAATCCTATGAATATATCATCGTGGGAGGCGGCACAGCCGGCCTTTGCGTCGCAGCGCGTCTATCTGAGAACCCGAATGTAACCGTCGCTGTCATTGAAGGTGGCGCTAATATGATGGATGATACCAATGTTAGCACGCCGGCGCTGTATCCGGCGCTGATTGGGAGGGAGAAGTATGATTGGTGTTTTACTAGTGTGCCGCAGGTATGTTTGTGGTTGGGGTTGGGGACAGTGGGGGGTGGACATATTGTTGACTGACTGTGGTTGTGGTTGTAGCCAACTGCGGGTGGGAAGCCTTACTCGATGCCGAGGGGGAAGATGTTGGGTATGATATCTTTTTCCTGAAAATGACATGTCCTTCTCCCTACTGATGAAAATATTCTAGGTGGCTCGTCTGGCATCAACTACCTCATGTATGTCCGTGGCTCCAAGGGCGATTACGAAGCCTGGGAGTCTCTCGGTAATAAAGGCTGGGGTTGGGAAGGTACGTGTCTGCTGCTAATCTCTCCTCCATCTTGCTGACTTTGGATTCCAGGCATGCAGCCATACTTCCGTAAACATCAAACTCTCGACATTGCCAAGAAAGCGCCGAAAGATCCAAAGTTCATGCCGGATGCGGCGAGAGAGAAGTATCATGGGACTGACGGACCTATTCATACGTCGTTTAATGATACGTATTGCCCGATTGAGGTGGGTACATGCATTGTCTTTACTTCCTCTGCTTCTTTTCCTCCACCGTTTCGTCAGTCGACTTTCTATAGACATTAACTAACATCTACTAGGAAGACTTTGTCAAAGCTTGCTACGAGGTTGGTGGTGGCGAGAATACCTTGCATGATGCGTACAGCGGTGACCACATGGGCTTTTACTCCAGTCTTGCAGCCGTGGACAGAAGCAACGACGTCGGCAAACGAAGTTACGCTGCAACAGCATATCTGCGACCAAACTTGGGCCGACCAAACCTGAAAGTCCTGACAGAAGCTCTTGCCTCAAAGGTTGTTCTTGAAGGGGCGGTGGCGAAGGGCGTCGAGTTTACCCATCAAGGTAGCAACTATAAGATTACTGCTGAAAAGGAAGTCATCATTAGCGGCGGCGCTATTCAGACACCACAATTGCTCGAGCTCTCTGGTATTGGAGATCCATATATCCTGGCTAGAGCTGGTGTGGCTTGCAAGGTCGAGAATCGACGTGTTGGATACAACTTCCAGGACCATGTCCTTGGTGGCATGATGTGGGATCTTAAAGAAGGCATTGAAGGATTTGATACCCTGCATGGTGCCGACTTTGCCAAAGTCCATCAAGAGATTTATGAGAAGACTAATGGTGGAATGTATTCATCCCCAGGTACGGTGGTCCACACGCACTTGTGCAGTTGATGGTCCCACTAACACATCGACAGGAATGCTCATGGGTTTCGTATCCTACGCGTCAATCGTCAGTCCCGAAACTCTCGAGCAAACGATCCAAGAAGTCCGCTCAAACTCCCACGCCAAGACAGACTTCGAAAAGGCGCAAGAAGAAGTAAGCTCAGCTTAGCCAGCAGCAACCTTCACATCTCAACACTCCACTAACACACACCCCTCTTCAGACAATCATAAAACAACTCTCCGACCCAACCTTTGCCAACCTCCAAACCTTCTGCTTCCCCGCCACCCTCGACGTCTCAGCCGGCTCCGACCAAACCAAATTCTTCGCCAAACCTCCAGAAGGAAAATGCCGCCTCTCCCTCTTCATCTGCCTCGAACACCCTCTCTCTCGCGGCAGCGTACACATCGAATCATCAGACCCAACAGCCCAACCTCGCATCGACCCAGGCTACTTCCGTCATCCCGTCGACGCCAAGATCATGGCTGCTGGTATCGACTGGTTGCGCAAGGTGGCTGATCAACCGGTGCTGGCAGACCAGCTTGATACAAGGTTATTGCCGAAAGAGGGCGCGAGTTTGGAGACTGAGGAGGAGAGGTTGGAGTATGTGAGGAATCATATTAGTACGCAGTATCATATTTGTGGGTCTGCGGCTATGGGAGAGGTGGTGGATGATCATCTTCGGGTGAAGGGGACGCGGGGGTTGAGGGTTATTGATGCGAGTGTGTTTCCAGTAAGTCCAGCCAGCAGCTTTCTCAGAGCCAACAGAACTTCGTTAACACATCAAAGGGACATGTTTCTGGGAATATTATGAGCACGACGTATGCTGTTGCTGAGAAGGGGGCGGATCTGGTTAAGGAGGATGATGGCAGATTTTGATGGTGAGACTCCTTGGATATTTTTGACGGCTCTAGGTTGGCTTTTCCAGGCTGTTATTACTTGATTAGGTAGTTGTTTGCAGTCAAGAAGACTTTACAGGTACTTGTTAGAGATTGACAGTGTTTCAAGTTAGTTTGAAACATCGCCGATCTTGCACGATTTAGGCGTGATTTGACTTTTGATTGGACCTTGGTTGTCGGATCCTTGGCCGTCGTCACGAGATTGATGCTCTTGGCGCATAACCTTGATTGTGCTTTGATGTCTTCTTCTTTTCATATCTTTTGCATAAAATCTTCTTTTTCTTCTTCGTCCCCGACCTTGTGCTCCATCCCTACTCCAAGTCAAACGACTTGGCAGCATCCTCCTCGGCCATTGTCTGATCTTCGTTAAGAAACTCTCTGCTCAATCACGTATTGTTAGTCACCACACACAATCATGGACGACAAAGGAGGTGGGTTGCGCAGCAAGATGCATGGCCTCAGCGGCAAGTTTGCACAGACTTCGTTCTTTGAGAAGGCTACACACATCAAGCACAAGATAGGAAAGCTAGAGAACGTACGAAGGGGACTGTAAGAAGACCATCTATTTCTGTACTAATACAATCAAGATTGTCAATCCCAACCATCGTCACGACGAAGAACACGAAAAACTCACAGACGAGAAGCGTGCTGCAGTCGCCCGCGCCCATCGATTCGGCAGTTTTGCGCCAGAACGTGAAGGAAACCGTATCAAATGGTATGTCGACGGCAGAGATTACTACTGGGCGGTCAGCATAGCACTAGAGCGTGCGAAAGAGACGATATACATTGCAGATTGGTGGTTGAGTCCCGAGTTGTTTTTACGACGACCGCCTGCAGGGAATGAGCAATGGAGGCTCGATCAATGCTTGAAGCGTGCAGCGGAGCGTGGTGTGGATATCTTCATTATTGTGTATAAAGAGGTGGAAGCTGCCATCTCGTGTAACAGTAATCATACGAAGAAGGCATTGCGAGCGTTATGTCCGCCTGGTAGTAAAGGACATGGCAAGATTCATGTCATGAGACATCCGGACCACAATGTGTTTGAGAATGCTGGAGATATGACTTTTTACTTTGCTCATCATGAGAAGTTTATTGTTCTCGATTTCGAACTGGCTTTTATTGGCGGACTGGATCTGTGCTTTGGGAGATGGGATACCAGGCAGCATCCACTGGCTGATGTCAGTCCAGCCGGTGTTAAGCATACGGTCAGTTTGGAAGCCGGCAGATGTGCTAAACTCGTGCTTATGAAAGTTGCAGATATTTCCAGGTCAAGACTTTAACAACAACCGTATTATGGACTTCAAAAGTGTGGGTGATTGGAAGGTTAGTTGAAAAGAGACGTAAACAACATCATTCATAAAGCTAATCATGTACAGAGCAACGAACTTAGCAAGGCAGAATACGGTCGTATGCCATGGCATGACGTATCAATGGGTGTAATAGGGCCGGCAGTCTATGATATCGCCGAACACTTCGCATTGCGCTGGAACTTTGTCAAGCGCGATAAATACAAACGTGATCCTCGTTTTGACTGGATCTGCCTGGAAGGTCGTACTGGCGAGCATGAAGATTTGATTGGTGTGCAAAGACCAAAATTTCCTGTTGGAGAATACCTCAACCATCCCTTAAGCCCTTTGGAGACCAAGCCGCTGAAAGCAAATCAAGGAACAGTAAAAGCTCAGGTTGTGAGGAGTAGTTGTGATTGGAGTAGTGGGATCTTGAATGAGGATAGTATCCAGACTGCCTACAAAGAGCTCATCAGGAATGCACAACATATTGTGCATATTGAGAATCAGTTCTTTAGTACGTTGAGAGAAATTAAGGTCATTGATCTTTGAGAAGAACTGACAGATTACTTCTAGTTACTGCAACAGGTAAAGAACAACATCCAGTACTCAACACTATCGGCGAAGCTGTCGTGGATGCTGTACTCCGTGCTGCGAAGGAGAACCGAAAGTTCAGAATCATCGTCATCATCCCAGCTATACCCGGTTTTGCTGGAGATTTGAGGTCAAAAGCTGCCGCAGGAACAAGGCAAGTTTGAGAATACAATACATATTTGTCCACTCCGCTAATCATACGATAGAGCAATCATGGACTACCAATACAAGTCGATTCACCGTGGCGAGCACTCTATCTACGGCCGCATCAGAGCAGCAAATGTAGATCCAGAAAGTGTGTATCCTTTCTCTATCAAAGCTACAAAAGCGCAGCTAATGTTTTCAACCACAGAATACATCTTCTTCTTCAACCTCCGCTCTTACGACCGCATCAACAAAACACCAGCCATGACCGAGCAAGAAGAAATCTCGGGCGTTCCTTACCAAGATGTCCAACGTGCTCACGCCGAACAGCTAATGCCCGAAGGTGTTCACGGTACAGGAAACGCCGCCAACAGTTCCGCTCACAACTCCGACGACGAAGGAGAAATGTCCAACAAAGACAAGGCGAAATCAGAAGAAGAAAAGAAGTACCTAATGGCGCAGCGCGAGAAATTCGAACAAGCCGCCGAAAAAGTCGGTCTCGCCAAATTCAACGACGTCGACGGCGACCGTATCGCAGACTCCAAAGACAGCATTGCAGAAAACGCAATGCTCAACATGGCCCCCGTCAGCGACGAACTGTGGAACAAATCCGACCCAGACACCGAGCTCGAAAACTTTATCCAGGAAGAACTCTACATCCACGACAAACTCCTCATCGTCGACGACCGCTACGTCATTTGTGGCTCCTCCAACATCAACGATCGTTCCCAACTGGGCTACCACGACAGCGAACTCAGCATCGTCATGGAAGACACAAACACCATGGACAGCACAATGGACGGTAAACCCTACAAAGCCCGCCACCACGCCGCCACCCTCCGCCGCATGCTCTGGCGCGAACACATGGGCCTGCTGCCCCCACAGGAACTCGACGCAACCAACGACCCCAACGCCCAGCCGCCCGGCGACTGCGACAACGACATCCACGATAATGGCGAGAACAAAAAATGGTTCGAATTCGTCGCGGACCCGCTCAACGACGATGTCTGGAACATGTGGACGGAGCGCGCTACCACCAACACGGAAGTCTTCAGAGACCTGTTCCATGCCGATCCCGATGATTGTATTAAGAATTTCGAACAGTATGATGAGTTTTTGCCAAAGGAAGGAGAGAGTAAGAGTGGTGCGGGCGCCGAGGAGAAGTGGTGGAGGAAACAGGGCCATTTGCATGATCCGGAGAGGAGTGTGGAGGATGTGAAGCATGAGTTGAGTCGGATTAAGGGACATCTGGTGTGGTTCCCGTTGCACTTCTTGGAGGAGGTGAATATGGCGGAGAGGGGGTTGAGTTTGAATAGTTATACGGAGAGTATTTATACGTGAAGGAGGTGGGTGAAAGCGGGGGGTCGGTCGGGAGCCATGGTATGTACAGTATTTGTGAAATGGTTTGGAGGCGGGATGGAGTCGGTACAGGGGATGGCGAATAGGCAAGGCGGCTGGCGGGTGGCTCTGTTGGTAATGGTTTGATGACACCTGGTTGTTCATAGCATAGGAATGGTCTATCGTCAAGGTGCTAAGGCACTGACGCGTCTTCTTCGCTGTGTAAAGGGTCGTTTTCGTCCCAGCTGAAATTACTAGCGTCTTCCAAGTCACCTATTGATCCTCGTCGCTGCCGCTGCTTTTCCAGCATGTCGTATGGCGGGAGCTCATACGCTTGAGCCACCGAAGAACCAGTGTCTGAGGTTTGGAAACAGTCTCGACGGCAATAGGTTTCCATCTACAGCATACTAATGTCCTGCATGTTAGAATCCACTCTGGATGTGACGAGCTATTTGAAGCACGAAGCCTGCTGGTCGCTACATTGCCCGCCCACCGCCCACCGCCCACCGACCCCCGCCCACCGACCCCCGCCGCCGCCGCCGCGCTGGTAATGGGTTTCTCTGATTCCGGGGTTGTTTGTCAACAGCATGGGGATGGTTTATTGTCAAAGGTGGGTGGGAAACGCCAGGCAGGCATGCGCAACCACTTAGTTGAACTAAATGGTCTATATTATCTATTCGTCAAAGTACCAAGAAACATAGCAGCATGCATATCAACAGAATCGATACATATGCTGTTCTGCAGTCCGCTCACAACCCATTTTCAATTGCAAGTGTTACATTCTACCAGCCATCTGTTTTGCCACTCTTGAAGCATTGTGGAAATTATTGTTGAGGCTGTTGATGGAAATAATTAAGATATTTACGGCGGTATTTCGTCTCTTTAACGAGAATCGAAACGAGCTGGGGATCAATGAGATGAGGTGTTGCATAAAGCCCACGAAACACCGGGTGTGTGTGCTTAGATTAGCAGATGCTTTAGCTTTGAGAAAAGTCAAGGCAAGCATGATGCAGGTGGTGGAGTGGAGTGTCTGGTGGCTAGAGAGTGTGCGTTGAGAGCGGAAGGTGGTACTGGAATAATGTCACTGCAAACGCTGAGTGTAAGACGGAAAGGAGGGAAAGCTGTTGATACACCCACCATGCGTGATCAATATGGTAAGTGAAAAAAATGTACACTGGGTGGGTGGGGGACGTGATGGCCGGTTGGCAGCGGCGTTAGATAGGCGGGCAGACTGCTTCGTGCTTCGCCCTACTCATGATACCTCCCCCTTCTCAAACACAAACAACGCCTCATCCTTGCCCGCAAAGCTCGGCAGCGCAGTTTGCACAACCTTCCTCCACGCCCCTGGCATCTCATTCACGACATACTCCTCCATCGTCTTCTCCCTAAACCCCGTAAACCCATTCCGATTCTGCGTCCCCGCCACAACAATCATACTCCCGCTATACGCCTTCAGCACTTTGTGCGTAAACTCCGTCGTCGCCTGCGGATACACCAAAAGTAGCACTTTATCCCTCCCCCCACCCCCGCCACCAACAGACGCGTAGGTGTTACTGTTGGTGAGGTACTTTGCCCCATCTGCGACAATTGTGTCCGGGATCCAGTAGGTGCGCCATAGACTATCCCCGTTGTCGACGGCGTGCACGTCTAGTCCAAAACGACGGAGCATGTAGCTCCAATACCCGTTTCCGCTGCCGATGTCCAGTATTGTTCGTCCTGCGCCGAGCTGTTTTATGATATGGCAGGCTTCGAAGGTGGGCACGACGCACCCGAAGTGGTGGTAGAAGATGGGCAAGACGGCGTGGCTTTGTTTAATGTTGACGGTGGAGGGATCGGGACCGGCGTATTCGAGGTTGTGGCAGGACCAGATCCAGAAGTCGAGGTAGGGGTTGGTGTGCGTTTTTTGACGGGGGATTGTCAGGGTCGAGGGCAGGAGGCGCGTGGAGGTTAGGTGGGAGGCGATGGAGGCGCGGAGAGAGGCTTTTTTGGCATTGGAGGTGAGGGAGACGAGGGATTTCGGGGTGGAGGTGGAGGGCTGGAAGAGGGTGGTGTAGGCTGTGATGTCTGCTTGCGAAGGCGATGGGAGCTGTGGTTGGAGGGAGAAACGAGGGAGCGTTAGTTCTTTGTATAGTATTGTTATAGTGTACGCAGAAGTGTGAAATGGCTACACGAGGTTCAAGCATATAAAGACATGGTTGAACATACCACTTTCCCCTCCCCATCCTTATACCAAGCATGCAAGTTATTCTGGCCGCCATGCTCTACAATGCGCTGCACCTGTGCTAAGGTCACGCTGGCAGTAGCATGGTAGACATATGCATCTGCTTGTTTCAGTCCAAACGCCTTGCTTATGGCGCCAGCAAGGTCGTTGCTGTTATTCGTAGGTGCAGAGAGGTCGCCCTTTGCCCATGCAGTGAACAGCTCATCTGGTGAAAAGGCGGTGGTGCCTTCGCATCCTAGCTTGGGCATTGGAAGTCACAGCTGTGGCGAGGTGTGGTTGATGTCACTGCGAGGCACGGGCTTCTTCGGTATCGGCAGCATGAAACATCTTCAGAATTTCGATTCGATTTATTGCCTGGCACCACTGGACTCCACGCCACAGCCATGCCGTTCCCAGGCGCGGCGTTCTGGAAGCACGAAAGAAGCGCGACCGAAGCCGTTCTCTTTCATCGTCTCGGATGCTTCCGAGCTGTGGCATGGATGGTTCCGAAGGGGTTGGCTAATCTTGTCGCTTTTTTCGGTCGTGAAGAGCTTGGAATGATATTATTCATAGTGTCAGGATGGATACTCTTTACACACGTATGTCAGGGAAGTCTGGTAGGTTTCGACCTCATGTGCGTACCTCCTTACGTCTGTCTGAACATCGTACGGCTGGCAAGCCTCACAAGACCTTCCTGAAACCTCCCTGAAACCTTTATGAAAGGTGATTGTGAAGGATTGCCCTACAGGACTAGTTTGAGTAGAACTGAGAGCGTCGATCCGTACAAGGCCGTTCACTGCACAAAGGCCTTAGCATGGCCAGACTCCACCAACGTTAGCAGACTAGAACAGAGAATCCTGCCTCTCTCGGAATTGCCGGTGTCATTAAAGCTGAAAATGTTACATTCACGCCGGAAAAGCCATCCAGCATGGCAAGCTATGGATATATAAGATGACCTGATGTCCTCCTACTCACTCTTTCTTCTTCCCTTTCCTCATCAGCTTCTTTCTCGACTCTCTTTTTCATCACGTTTATTGTATCTCTTATTTTACAACCACTTCAAATTCTTTACACATCTTTCACTTCCCCCACCATGCTCTTCACGCCCGTGATCGCTGCGGCGATATTGGCTACTTCAGCCAATGCTGCTCCCATTGCCGAGCCAGGTCTTCTCTCCTCCATTCTCGGCCTTTTGACTACCCCCATCGACCAGGTTCTATCATCTCTTGGTATAACCCTTCAGACCAACTACAACATCCACGGTCCGACCTTTGTTTGGCCTGCCATCCCCAAGGTTTCTCTTTCGAGTGTTCGATTCCCTCATGTCATCTCTTGGCCGAAAGGTTGTTCTTCAAACTCCCAAGTCTTCATTGACTGGAAGACATTCAAAGCCAATGGTGCTAACCTAGGCTCTTGGCTTGAGAAGGAGCAGACACATGACTTTGCTTGGTATGTTAGCCCATCAATCACCACTAGTAAGACATCTCCAAGTACTAACCCTCTCTCCAGGTGGCAATCAGTCGACCCCACTGGCACATCTGCCGATGAATGGTCTCTTTGCCAAAACCTTGGCTCCAACTGCGCTCCTATCTTCGAAGCTCGCTATGCTTCGTACCTTAACACCAGTAGCATCGACAAACTCGCCTCCATCGGCGTCAACACCCTTCGCATCCCCACCACCTACGCTGCATGGATAAACTTCCCCGGCTCCCAACTCTACCACGGCAACCAACAGACCTACCTCCGCACAATCACAAACTACGCCATTACAAAGTACAACATGCACATCATCATCGGACTGCACTCTCTGCCCGGCGGCGTCAACGGCCTCGACATTGGCGAAGCCTTTGGCCACGACGACTGGTTCTACAACAGCACCAACCTCGACTGGTCATTCAAAGCAATCGACGCTGTCCTCGCTTTCATGAAGTCCTCCGGCCACCTCAACGCCTTCACCCTTGCCCCAATCAACGAAGCATCCGACACGCACCTTGCAGGCTTTGGATCGCCTGCTGGACTCACCGCAAACGGCACCAACTACATCAACACATACATGGCCGGCGTACTCAAAAAGATTGCGGCAGTTGACACGCGCATCCCGCTCATGCTGCAGGACTGTTTCCAAGGCGAATCGTTCTGGGCGCCATTCTACGATGCCTCCACCAACATCGTCATCGATAGCCACTTCTACTGGTTTGCTGCCGCGGGCGCGTACAGCCAATACGTCTCGCCTGCCATTTGCGGTGAGGCTAGCGCTGCTACGGACGGTAAGTTCCCTGTATTTGTAGGCGAGTGGAGCTTGCAGACCATGTACAACAATACCTTTGCCGGAAGAAAGGAGTTGTACGATACGCAGAGGTATGCGTGGCAGCACTATTTGAGCGGAAGCGCCTTCTGGAACTGGTGGTCTGATGCCCCTGCTGCTGTTGATGGGCAGGGGAGTCAGAAGGATTACTGGAGTTTGGTTGATTTGATTGACGAGGGCGTTGCTACGCTTGCGACTAATGCGTCGTACTGCTGAGCTCGTCGGCAGAGGTATTCAAGTGATCTGTCTGCAGTGACAAGGCTTAGATATCGTCCTATTGCCATGTCGTCTATCGATCAGGTTGTGTGTGTCGTCAAACTAAAAGTGGACGAGGCGTGTACATGGGAAAAGTAGGAACGACAGGGCCAACCGGGCCTCCATACACTACGAGAAAATTGTCGGGCACAACTCACACGCGTGATCATTTATTGAGCGCCTATATCAACGAAGTCATAGATGTGATCAGATCTCTTCGAAGGGTGTCTAGGACACTCCCCAACCGAGGAACCTAATCTAGGTCTTGAAAACTTAAGAAATCATATCATAGCTCTAGAGCACGTAAAGAGCGCTCTAGTAACCTCTATAAAGTTTTGTTCCCTTTAGCAACAAATCTAAAAGTTTCACCTGCTCAGTCTTTAGGATGTTTCAGATCGCCTTGGCATTTTAGCAAAAGTAGGAAAGACAGAGGGAAAGAGGGCCTAGGTAGGTAAGAGAGAACAATACTAAAAGATCGACGTGCAGTAGAATACCTTAGGAATAGGTAGAGGGGGGTATCACAACTCAAGAGCAAACAATTCCCACAACAATTCACAACCCAGCCGTGTCCTTTCTTCACCGCCAGCAGCATATAAAACCCAACATCAGGCAACCAAGCCAAGCCAAGCCACCTCCGTCCCGAGCGTGCATTGCCCAATTCGGACGAGCTAAACTCAGACAACTCTAACTTCCTCACTCGTAACCAATCTTTCAATTTCCGCATTAACAGCCATAACCCACCGATCCCTCTCCGCACGACTCCGACACTTGAACACAGCGCTCCGTCCCTCAACGCCCAGCGCACTGACCTTCTTCAATCTCGCCCTCTTGGACGTCTTAATTTTCCCCGTCTCTTCCTTTCCACCTCTACCCCCTACCCCCGTCCCACCCACGCCACCCTCCTCCCCCACACTCTTAAACCAACTACTCCTCTTCCCATGCCAAACCACAAAAGTCGTCATGCCCTCCTCATCCACACCCCTCCATCCATCCTGTTCCCAAACTCTCGGCAAGCCTCTAAACTCGCTTTTATCTCCCACAGCCTCACTCGAATAAAGCAATTCTTTTTCCGCCACCACGCCCGAATAAACATAACAATCCCTCAGACTCAAACTCTGCAGCTTCTCATGATGAATATGCTTGACCACATGTCCATCAATCCCTCTCACCGCATCACGGAAGATCAGCAAATGCCCTTCCGTGAGCACCGCCAAGCTGCGCACGAAATTGGCATGCATGCGCGCCTTGCGGTACAGGAAGCCCGATAAGATCACGGAACGGCAGGACGTGATGCCGCACATGTGGTAGAGTTTTGGTTCGGCGTAGGACTGCGTGATCTCCCATTTGCGCGCGTACTGGCCAATGAGCGCTTCTGCGTCTTCGTCGATGTGGAGGAGGTCGAGGTTGCGTTGGCGGGTTGATTTGAGCAAGGCGGCATCGGCAGAAACGCGGCGGCGCCAGTAGATTGCTAGTGCGCTGAGGCGGCGCATCCATTCGAGCTTGGTGGCGCGGTCGTATGCTTGCAAGCGCAGGACGAGGCCGTTGGATAGGACGAGCTCGAAGGTTCGCGCGGAGTCCATGTCTGTTGTGGTGCCGTCGTCGCGGCGGGAGGCTTCGTTGTCTACGCTTGAGTCGAAGTCGACGTCGGAGCCTTCGGAGAGGTTGGCGTCGGCTGGGGTGGCGCCGTGGACGATGTTGCGGACTTTTACTACGTTGACTAGGTTGAGGACGCCGTCGGAGTGAAGGAGGAGAGAGGTACGACGGTTATGTTCGTCTGCCGCGTCACGGTCGTGGGTTTGAAGTGATTCGGAATCTTTGTCGGATAGCCAAGTGATGCCATTAGATTCAAGAGGAAAAGGATTAACAGCGAAGATGAGAGGAACAGCTTCTGCAATTTCATGCGAAGTGGGTATCTTGAAGTCGGCCCGCATAGGTAGTTTTGGTGGAGGTGGAGGATCGGCTAGCCCTGGACGATTGAAGACCAGAAACTGACTATGCGTTGAAAAGTATAGCTTTTTGAAGAAGAGCTTCCCAAATCTTTGTTCTTCACCTTTTTGCGATGAAAGGCGGACGAGAAATCCTTCCACTGCAGCAGGCTCGACTAGCATATCACCTTTCTTGCTTTTGACTGTGCTTGGATAGTGTGTTTTCGGTCGGATTTCAAGTTCATGTGATCGTTCCATTCCGATTGTCCCATACATCTTCTGTTCATTTGTCCCATGAACCCATTCGATTCTGTCATAACGTCTCCATGCAAGGCCTACAGGCTGATGACCGGTCAGAATTTGTTGTGCTTGTGATTCTTGAGCAGTTTGAGTTTTGTCTAGCTCAGACATTGTGTGGCTTGCCCAGGTGTTGACAACAGAGGAATACTCCTTGGACGTTTTCAGCATCTCCATACATCGGGCGATGAGATTTTCAGCTGCGGCTTCTTCGGCATGTAGTGTATCAGCCATTGCTTCTTCATCTCCTGCAATACCGGCTTTGATCAGATGCTGTGTATTCTCGACACTTGCGAATGGGTTATCCAACTTCAGATGTACGGAGAGATCGGGTACATTTACTTGCAAGGTCGACGATCTTTGAAACCCCAGCAGATTACGCAAGAAAGTGAACCACTCCATCGAATTTGCACCACATCGTGGCTTCATCATGTACAATCGAGTACCGCCTTTTACCGGTTGACAAAGCACAATCGTTTTATCGAGTGATGAGAACAAGCTGACCTTGACTTTTTTCGGATCCAGAGGGATATCGAAAGCAGAGTGTTTCCTCTCCTTCTCTACTGCCTTGATCACTCTCGTTTTGTGTATTTGTAGGACATGTTCGACGGCTTCATCAGAGGTCGCTTCTCGGCAAACAACCATAAACTCCTTCCACTTATCCAGCGTTGTCGTTTCCACTTTCCGGCTTTCATTCTCGTCGAAATCATCGCTTATTTCGTGCTTTGTAAACTCTACTCGAACAAGCATTTTCTCAACTTTCATTGCTTCACCTTCTTGGAGGTCTAGGTTACCCTTTCGACTGCCTACTCGTGCCAATCTGCCTTTCAAATGTCGTCGTTTGTCTTGGGCTGTAGACATGACGTTGGAAAACCGCACTCTGCTTGTACGTCTGTCCGCTATGTCCTCATTCTCGTCTTCTGCTTGGTGTTTCGGAACTTTGCCTTTTGCTTTCCGGAGTATGCCGTGCTGATATAGTCTTTCGGGTTGGAAAATGGCTTCTTCTTCAGGTTCGGGCGCCAAAAACGGTGTTGAAGATGTAGCACTTGCAGCATTAGCAGAACTTGACGCTCTGCTATCATCGACTTTTGGTACATCGAGTTGCCCATCTGTTTGTGGGTAGCTTTCTTTACGTGGTGATTGTGGTGTATAGCTAGAACTCGTTGGCAATACTTCCTTCGCAGTGACGAAAGAAACAGCGCTAGGTCGTCTATCAGTCTTAGGCTTAAGCGCAGACCGAAAAGAAGAGCGCATACTAGGCGCAGGTTTCGCTGGTGAGGGGTTCGGGATGACCACAGTTTCATGGTCTTTCTTCCTGATCTTTGTGGACCTGCCCTGCTTCTGTACAGTTTTAGATGCCTGATCTACCTCGTCTGTGTGTAGCACATTGCCTGATGGTATATCTCCCAAGTCGTCTCCTCTCAACACTTCCAAATCTTGCTCTTCACCTCTGGGGACATTGATAGCAGGCGGTTCCGTCGCTGTCACCTCCACTCCGTCCTCATTGTCCTCCGGCGCAACATCAAGATCAACAGGTTGTGGAAAACTTCTTGGTCGCCGTTCTTGCGGATAGTCTAGTCCAGTGATTGCTCTTCGATTGCCGGTGCTTGAAGGTGCTGAGAAGCTTACGCGCTTCGCCGATGAGCTAAGACTGAGGTGGTGCTTGTACCATTCGCGGCGATGTGATTTTAGCCAGCCCTCTGGGATGGGCCCGATGAAGCAGCGACGAGCAGTTAGGTAGAGGTGTTCTGGTGTGGCGTGCAGGAGGCGGCGAGCAGTGTGGGAGTCCTGGCCAAGTGTTTCGAGGAGGTTGAGAGGTGTGTCGGCAGACATGGTGAGGATGAGGGTATTAGTAGGACATTGGTATGGTATAGTACAGTCGCTTGTATACTGCGTGCGGTGGAAGTGAAGAACAGATTGGAATGATGGGATGTCAGGGTTAAAGATACTATACAGACTGTGTACGAAGTGTCATTGCGCAATGTTTAGATCATCTGTTGTCACGACGTCGAGTCAGGGTGTAAGTGGAGGTGTATTGTGGAGGTGTATTGTGGAGGTGGCGAAAGTCTGGCATCGACTATGTATATGATTTTATTTATACTAGCATTCGCAGCTACTTCTGAGTATACGGACGACGAAGGTATCCAGCTATCATCGTATTGTCAACGAGGTATCCTCTATTTGACGCCTTGTCATTAATTCATCGAAAACGCCTGGCAATTTTGCACCTGTACTCTCAAGCAAAAGTGATGTCCTTCAACTGCTCGCGGAGCATTTAGGGTTGGACTTCTTTCAAACCAGTAATGCTCCCACAGCCACGATTAAAGCGCCCACCACACCCAAGCCAGCTTCTTGATTAACAACTGCCGCATTTCCAGCATAAGGTGTAACTGAAGTGGATGGCTTCGCAGAGGCTGAAGTGGCCTGTACTTGTCCATCAGGTAGCTGCGAAACGAGAGCTGTGGTCGTCACACTGGGTGTGGATGTTGATCTTGAAGTCGTGCTTAATGGGCCTGAGGTACCAGACGTCTTAACGCCGCCACTACCTGGTGCAATGAGCACTGAGCTTGTACCGCCCGACGTAGCCGAATCAACCCCCGCTGCCACCACATTCGAAGATGCAGAAGTTTGGTTTCCAATCACTGCCTGGGCGGAGAGGTATTTGAATGGACCACTGAATTTGAAGTTAGTCTCGAATCCAACACTTTGGATGGTGAAAGCGCTAGTCAGTTTGCCGGTTGAGTTTCCAGCAGATATGACCCAGGAGTCTACATTTGTAGCCCCATTCCAGGAAACATAGTAGGTGATCGATCCATTGACAGTCTGCGCATTAAGCTTCGGTGCAAAAGAAGGGGTAGCATCCCAAACATATTTATAAGCGCGATACGAGGAGACTGCGTTGCCTCCTGTTGGATAGATGGGGCCAAATTCGGCTTGGTATATCTGTGCACCACTGCTGTCGTATTCGCGAATCACTGGCAACTGACCATAACCCATCAAGTAGTGACCGTCTTCACCATCAATGAGCTGAGTGCTCCCCTGACTGTCAGCAAAAAGTGGCTGCGCAGGGTTCGTGAAGAGTTTCGTGCGTGTAATGTGTTTTGTATCTAGGTTCACGAGGAGCTCGAAGCCAGTGGTCGAGTTAGTGCCGTTAAATGTACCACCAGCATTGTCATTGTTGAAATAATCGATCGTCAGAGTCGTTGCTGTTGAGTTGACGACCCGAGGAAAGTGCTGCCAGGAAAAGTAGATGGGATCGTCGAATGTAAAGTCACCACCATCAATACCAGAAATAATCCACTCGATGCTACCGTTTTTCGAGATCTTGTATGTCTCAAAGCAGTGGCGTGAGTTGACGAGATAGCCATCAGCAAGTGGTTGAATGGAGTTGATATGGAAGTAGTCCCAGGGAGAGGCCTCACTCCTTCCAGTAACGGGTAACTCCTGGGATGCCGAGAAAGGAATCTCGTCAAGGTGATCAGTGCTGCGCCAGGTGAAGAGGACTTCCTGAGTAGCAATATCGATTTCGTGGAAGATACCGTCGAAGATCCAACCATCTGCAGGGCCACCAACAGAGGTCAGGTCGGCTTGTGTAGTATTGTATGCACTAGCGATGATCGTCTATGTAACCGATTAGTCAGAGTACACTAGTGGTTGTGAGGAGTCCTGGAAGGTGATTGAGGCGAGAAGTGTAATCGAGCAAAGGAGGCATTGCGAGAAGGTAGGAGTCGAGAGAATGAAATGTGGTAGTAAGAGATAAGGTGAAGTAAGGGCGTGTATCAGTCAGACATACCCCATAATCTGTAATGTAGCTTTCGTGCTGATCATGAAAGCAATCCAGCGTGACATTGATACCAGGATTAATCTGCAAGATAGAGTTATCAACGCAGATAGTTGTGATCGCATCGTAGCTCGAGTTCAAAATGGTAATGCCACCAAATCCATGGCCGAAAGTTGCCAAACTGTAGCCATACCAATAACTCAGCACGGAGCTGCCATTGAGTGAAGCAGTTTTGAAGTTCCAGTAAGAGTTTGGCGACGACGAATTGCTACTTGGGCCGTGCCAGATAAGCTCGCCATCTGTGAGGTATGTTACCATTATGAGAGCACTCGCGGGACTTTAGCTAGCTTACCATCAGTCGTGATAAGAGGGGCTTGAGAAGACGTGCCGCTTCCAGCAGGATCATAAAACAGATAGCCTGGTGCAGTTGTTCCGCTCTTCGTCACTTTGAGCTGGGGAGATGTGAAGTTCTCCGTTACATAGCTCACAGAAGGCCAGACTGTTTGCGCAGAGGACAAACCCGCATGAATGGCCACTAGGGCGCTTGAGATGGACTTGAGACTCATGAAGTCAATTAGTATGAGGTGATGATGCTGTTGTTAGAGATTGTGAGATATCAGGGCAAGCTTTATAGAAGCTTTTGAGCTTGACGAGCTTGACGCGCAAATCACACCATCGCTCCACAGCCCTCTTTGGGGTTGGAGGATCGACGAGGCTGAGGTGCTATGAAACACATTAGGCGCAGTAGGCCCGCGACACTCCGCACGCGGCAGCGACAGGCACAATTGACTTTCCTCTCTCGTGCTAGCTTGAAATCTCACGGTGTGATCACGCCATTTGGAGCGGCATTGGCGCTTGCAACATGGAAATATATTAAGTCTACGCTATAGCTAGCGCTAACCACTACTCATGGTTGATCAATCTTTTCATTGTGATGTGGGACTGGGTTTATGTAGAGTACGTGTGCAGAAGAAGGCGGAAGGAAGTAAAAAGAGTGACAAGCCTCGATATCGCCGGATACCAGATCTAGCTAGCGCCTGCCTCGACATGGCTCTTCGAGCAAGCTCATTCAACGACCTCAATGCCGTAGCGCTTTCGTTGAGTTGAAGTCGAGTAATCCTGAGTGTCAGTGTTCACTGTTCCTGCAACGTCGCTCTGATCGTCTTGGACCAACTCGTCGCTGTCCTCCTCCTGGGAATTGCGCTCTTGCTCCGAACCGACATCCCACCAACCAAGTGCAAAAGATTGTCTATCTAGTGCGCCAGACCTCCTAAGCTCCTCGTCGCTCATCCACGTAGCTCCTTTTGGAAAGAAGTCACTCTCTAGTAACTTCGATCCTGCAAGCAAAGTAGCTACAACTGCTATAGGGCAGGGATTGTTTGGGAGAAGACGTCTCAACTTCCTAGTGGAAAACAATAACAATACTGCACAGATGAAGAGTATAGCTAGCATAGCTTCGAGAATGTATGTCGAGATCGCATTTTGAACCAGACGTTGGCGGTTAGCAAAGGTGATTGTGCCGTTCAACCTGGAGCTTGGAAGACCTAACGCATTTAAACTTCTGCGCAAGTTGAAGTTGAATTGCTGGGCAGCTGCAATCTTATATGTTTGCTCTGTGCAATTTGCAAGGACAGAGCCATCCAACATCCGACTGAAATTATTGATAGAGTCTGATTTCACCAGAACTGCTGTAACGAACGCATCCATCGATGCTGCTTGTGGGATGTTGACAACCAATGAGAGGCCATCCGCTCGATATCCCAGATAAAAGATGTTTCTTGCTGTAGCCTCCAACATTTTCAGAGGCTTTTCCGTACTGATACTGTAGCCTGGAAGAAGCAAGGAAGCCTGGACGTCGACCGCTTGTGCCACAGGAAAGGAGCAGGTGACAGCCGAAGCTTCGTCAGTGGTGCCGTTCGTCATGTGACCAAAGACAACAATGATCCCAGGGCACGGGGTCTGCTCGTAGTCATTAAGTGAATCATAGGGGGGCGAGAAAAGCCCTCCAAAGTAGCCGGTTCTCTCATGCCTGGGTTCGAGTGTAAAGCCAAGCGCAGTCCCACACTCTTGGTATGATTTTCCTGGTCTGTATTACCATCCGCGTAGTAGGTCCACTGGGGGCAGCCAGCCGGTATTGAGACCTCCGCCATAATATTGTTGGCCCCAGGCAGACTGTCGGAGGTGAACCAATTCGATACATTGAAGCCTCGCGGAGCTCCTCTTGTATGTGACTGGCATGAAAGACTTGCACGCATTGCCGGTATGAAGACGTCTAAGAAGTTAGCTTCTTGGCTCATCGTGTGAGGTATACTGACTTGACCCAGCGCCAATTCGCCTTGTGTCCAGAGTGGATAACTTTGTTGTAATTCAATAAGCGAAGCAGAGAAGATATCAGCACTACCATCTGTACTGGGCCAGTGGTGCACTTGTGAACTGTTGATCCAGTCCACCTGCGTCACAGTTCCTGTCCGGCTATCGCTGACAGTTTGTGAACTCAACAATCCGCTGGCCACTATTGTCAGATATGGTTCAACACACGATGTGAGACTGACCAGGAAGAGCGCCCATTGCCGCATCCGGATCGAGGCCGTTAGGGCCGCGATAGCTGGAAGACGGAGAAAGTCATTTGACCAACGCTGCGGACAGTAAGCCAGTAGATACGACGGTCATCAGCTGGATGAGTAAGCCAGAAGCGACCGTCAGTGCAACGCTGCTATGTTTATTCTGCAGAGCTTTTCCTAGAGATATAATCGACATATTGGAGACATAATCCAGTAGGATAGATTTTTCCGCAGATATTGGTCCCCTTCCTAGAGAATACCAAGGTGCGGAACGTCGACAGGCGCAGTCTACTTGATACCAGAGAGCAGCAAGAATCATGAAGCCTTCAAACGGTCAGAACTTTGATCTGGGTGTAATGTCAAATATTGGGCTTACAAGCAGTGGGCCCATATGTCCAGAGCATATGGCGTTCATTAGTAACCTTCACAAGACCATTGTTACGACGAGAGAAGTAGTAGAGCACTTCAAGCGCCGCAATAGGAGCACCGTAAAAGGCGACAAACCCACACAACGTGGAAACAGAAAGCCAATTGGGTTGCAAAGGGTAGTGTTGAATGTTGGAACTTGTGTTGCGTTCTCGCTTTTGAGCACTAGTCTCTATCACATCGTGTGGCTTGTGCCCAACGTGGTCTTCGTGGGGTGGTTCAGATTGTGCGAATAGTGAGTAGATCTCACTCGAATTCATTGCAAGATGTGCTTAAGATAAGAAGGAGGCTGGGTATATGTTGGGAAGGTGAAGTATCTCTGGTCATTTCCATTTGCACAGCCTTGTACGTCCTCCGATGCGAAGTACATGATCATTCAACCGCGTCTGGACGAATCAGCGTCGAGCTCTTCCACAATCGTGTGACGACTCGACCATGAGCCGCATCGTGATAGCTACTGATGAAAGAGGAGCCGCACATATTGATTGAGTAAGAATTTGCGGTTCAAATGTTCAAATGAATGCAAACGAGACTTAGGGCAGAGAAGAAAATGGGAGGGGATTTCGACAAAAAGTATCGTCCCTTGCCTAACCAAGTTAGCGCGCTTTCCGTAGAGCAAATCTGGAACAAATGGAAAAAAGTAGTCTGAAACACAAAAGTTTCAACACCTTCTTTAACATGCCTGGTGACGCGCTCGAAACATACTTGAGGCATACGCTGCCACCTGAGCTACTTCATGTCTTAGAGGATAGACTTGTACAGCTTGGTGAAGGTAATTTTGAGAAGATCTTGAATCATCCCTGGACTAGAGAGGTTCTCATTGATGGCGATGTCGGTGAAAAAGGAGATTTGCTTCAAGATTGGAGCTCGCTAATCTCCTCTCGCTTGGACTCTCATCTGCGAAAAAAGCAAGGAGCAGAGGAGACATCATATCGATATCACTTCTTCTTAGTAGCCATTGCAGCATTGCAGTCCTTCGTGCAAAGCAATGTCACAGGACCGCCACTACCTTTTGCGCCTGCAGGACTACTGTTCCCCAACGCCGTCTCTTTTGATAAGCATGTCCTCAGTAAATTACGCCAACAACTCGTTTTAAGCTTGGGAACAGACGGTGAAGCAGCATACAAGCTCACGCCCAATGTTGAGTTGGTCTGTCTCGCAAAGTTGATACTTTCTTCTCCTACCATCACTAGTGGTATCAAGGCAGCTATTTGGGCTAAGTTGCGGATAGACTTTATACATCAACGTCTTCTATCTGAAGTCGCTCCAACATTGCAGAAATCGATATACGAAGGTTTGCGTAATGTCGAAGCAATTCTGGCAGAGTTAAGTGGACCGGAGCTATATACAGAACTATACCCTCCATATCTACTTGAAGTTGCAGCCATACATACGCATCATGGTCTGGATAAGCTGGCAAGGCAGACTTTAGAAGAAGCAGCAAAAGAAAGAAAGTTCGAATTTGCCATTACCGGACTTTTGGGCAAACGAACAAAGTTCCAAACTCGAGATATTAGTCAGCTTGTCGTTCTAGCTAAAAGCGCAACTGAAAGCTCAGACGCGGCTGCAGCTGGACATGTTGAGAGTGAGAAGATTACCACGAAACCGGAAAACCTTGATCTCAACGATGATACACTCCTCGAGGCTATTTCATTTACTGAGCAGCCTAGAGACAAGGCTGGTACGATCCTCGACGTCGCAGCACTACCATCGGCACTTGCTGCACTAGATGCAGGAGCTCAACCACTTCTCAACCCTTTAGATGCAGTCATCCTGCTATCAGTTGCTTCATCAATTACAAACATGTCTCCTGGTGATGGTCTCACACGAGAAGAAACAGGACCCTATGCTGTTCGTGTGCTTGACGGTGGAAGCTCGAACTGGCAAGTCTACACTCAAGCTCTTCTAGTACGATCACGTATCGAAGGTTACCGATCCCGCACAATCGAGCGTGGTCTACTCCAACTACAAGCTGTAGTGGATCAAGTCATTGCCGAGACAAGTACAACAGACAATGGTACACCAGCAATAACAATCAACAGCACAAGCACATTTTTACCTCGTGCCAAAGAATCCGAGTCCGCTTCTGTCACAGAACGTCTGCAGTACATCTACCCGCTCTGTTCACCTACACGTTGGGAGTTGGAAGCAGAGTTGGCAGCTCGATGGGTCAGCTTAGGGGGTCTTCGATCAGCGCTGGAAATCTATGAGCGACTAGAAATGTGGGCAGAAGCAGCATTATGCTGGGCCGCCACGGACCGCGAAGACAAAGCCAGAAAAATCGTTCGTCGTCAACTCTACCACGCCACTCCCGGAGCAGATGAAGACGCTGACTTGGATGAAGAGAAATGGGAGGGTGCAGAACGTGACCCAGCACCTGCCGATGCACCGAGGTTGTACTGTATCCTCGGTGACATGGACAACGACGTTTCTTGGTGGGAAAAGGCCTGGGAAGTGTCAGGTCATCGATATGCGCGTGCTCAGCGGACATTAGGTCGACACTACATCAAAGAAGGCGACTACGTCAAGGCAGCAGCAGCATACAGCGCCTCACTCAAGATCAACCAACTTAACCAGCAAAGTTGGTTCGCATTGGGCTGCTGTCTTCTTGAACTCGCCGAGTTTCCTCGTGCCGTCGAAGCCTTCAGTCGTACCGTCCAACTCGACGATACAGACGCCGAAGCATGGAGTAACCTCGCCGCCGCGCTACTGAAAAAAGAAAGCACAGCACCTTCCGCATCACAACCAGTGTTCAACGACGACGACACGGACACGTCAAACACAGATCCACAACAAAACATCAAAGACGCACTACAATCCCTCAAACGGGCCGCAACCCTCAAGCACGAATCCGCACGCATCTGGGATAATCTGCTCACCGTGTCCGCCACTCTCAATCCGCCCTCCTATCCCGACATAATCGTCGCTCAGAAGCGTCTCATCGATCTCCGCGGCAAATCCGAGGGCGAAAAGTGCGTCGACGTTGGTATCCTCGCGCTTGTAGTCCGACATGTTACAGCCTCGGCACCTAATGACAAGGGCTTACCGCGATTAGTGCTAGAATTGTTCGATACTGGTATCATTCCACTCATCACGACAGACAAGCGATTGTGGGATCTGGTCGCCGTGCTTGCTATTTGGCGAGGAGCGCCAGGCCAAGCGCTCGAGGCGAGTGAAAAGGGATGGAGAGCGGTATTGGCGCAGCCGGGGTGGGAGATGGGGGAGAGGGAAGGATGGGAGAAGGTAGTGCAAGCGACCGTTGATTTGGTGGATGCGTACGAAAACTTTGGGATGCAGACGAGGGAGGGTAGTGAGGATGGAGTTGTTGTGGCTAAGGATTGGAAGTTTAAGGCTAGGAGCGCGGTAAGAGGTGTGATGGGGAGGGGGAAAGATGGATGGGAGGGGACAGAAGGGTGGGAGAGGTTGGTGGAGGTATTGGGTGGATTGAAAGGTAGTGCTTGAGGGAAAGTTGCAAGAGTAGGAGGTGGTGACGGTGGTGGTGGTGGTGGTGGTATGAGGGCGGTAAGTGTCAATGTATCCTCAGTACGATTTCCTTGCGGGTTGTATCCTCACTGCAGGCTACTAACTCAGGCCTTAAAGGCCTTTACATACCGATCTCGATGTTATCTTTCCTTATCAAGGTTATCTTTCTCCGCCAAAAGATCGACACTCACTGCATGAGCCCTTATCAACTTCTGAAACGTCAGTACAACATCTGCATGTGAAACCATCCACTTCATCGTTCTCTATCGATTGCTGGCGACCACTGGTGAAGCTATACTGCGGGCATATGCTAAGGGAGAAATCCAATCGTCCCGTACTAGAGCACCCCAAGGGAAAAAGAACAGCGCCAAAGGCCACCTCAAGCAAGAAAGCTGTTAAATCACACCAAGTGCTTCTGTCCAAGCAAATCTGACATGCCAACCATTCGTGCACTGATCGCAGATCCGCTCCCTCCCACATGTGCGCTCGCTCTCCAGTCACGTTGTTAAGAAAGTTTCTTCCATGCATACGCAACCTCAACCACCGAGTGAGCTTGTCTTCCCTTGTCCCCCGCTCGATTATCGTGGCAGATGTGGCTTGTGTCGAGTTATGTATGGCACCCTTCCCGTCATTGTATGAGCCTTTGCAGCCTAATCTGCCAGCACCATCTCTACCACACACATCCCTTCCCTCCTCTCCCTCCTCTTCCTTCACCTTACGCCAGAACTCCCTCGATCCATGACATCGCCCTCTCCTACCACCCCTCCCTTCTCTCCTCAAAATAAACAAGTCTTCACAAAAAACAAAAATGACAGACGCATTCACCCCCCAACAAACAATCGAGCTCATCTCCCGCACCGGCGCAAAAAAAGCCCACATGCGCCTCGACAAACTCTTCATCAACAGCTGCTTATCCGGTCCTCTACTTGGTTTCGGGTGCGCAGTCCTAGTCTCTGTGAATGCGAGTCCCTGGTATCAGGATAATGCGCCCGGGTTGATTAGGATGTTGGGCGCGATGATCTTTCCGATCGGGCTGGTTATGATTGTCATTTCGGTGAGTTTCTCCCATCTAAGGGCGATGGCAAGGGGCCCGAGGATACGGAAAGGGGGTGATGGGGAAAGGAGAAGGGGAGAGAAGGGTGGAAGGGAGGGTGGGTTGATTGTGGGATGTGCTAATGTTGGTGTGTAGGGAGCTGATTTGGTGACGACGAATTTCATGGTGAGTGGTATACTGCATGATTCTTTGCTTATGTTGGGGATGTCACAATCTTGCAAGGATGTGTGTGGCAATGTTATCTCTCGGGCAGGATCCCAAGTCTTTCCCAGCTAGAGAGAACACTCTCCGCAACACTGTGTCGTATCGATGAAAGTTCCGTTCTTCAACCTCATTGGATATTGGCCTTGCACGCCATGAACTAACATTTGCTCATTCATCAGTTCATGACGACAGCCTTCCTCACGCGGCGAGTCAACTGGAAACAAGTCCTAATATCGTGGGTGGTATCGTGGCTTGGAAACCTAGCGGGCATGCTCTTCTTCGTCTGCATCATTTGTGGGTACGGAGGTGTATTTGAAGAAGCTCCTGCGTAAGTCTCTCTCTCTCTCTTCGTCCCTATCTCTCTGCATTCCCTCACAAACCACAAACCACTCCCTTCCACCATCCAATCAAGACTAACCCCCCTCACTCCCCATAGCTACACACAAGCAGCCATCCGCATCGCCACCCAAAAAGTCGTCAATCCCCAATGGCACCAAATCTTCCTCCGCGCCATCGGCGCAAACTGGCTCGTCTGTTTCGCCGTCTTCGCATCAATCCAAGGCCGCGACTTGACGTCCAAGATCATCGCGATATGGTGGCCAACAGCAACGTTTGTTGCGCTCGCACTGGATCATGTGGTGGCGAATATGTTTTTTGTGCCCATGGCGATTTGGCTGGATGCGCCGGGTATTAGTGTGGGATTGTATATTTGGAAAGTAAGTCATGTCATGTCATATCACTTTGATTGTTTTTGACGGGTCGCGCTTCGCGCTTCGTGATTCGCGTTTCGGCGACCCATTTGAGTGGAGAGAAGTGTAATAGCTGATCAGATTGTGTGCGACTAGTCAGTCATCCCAGTAACCCTCGGCAACATGCTCGGTGGCGGTCTTTTCATCGCAACAGCTTATTGGTATCTCTACCTCACCGGCGAGGCTGGCGTGCGCATTGACCTCAACATCGGGAGTATCAACTCGGTGACTGAAGGTGGTGCTGGGCCTCTCAAGATTGAAGGAAGAGATCCAAGAGAATTTGCTGATGGTGGTGTTAATGGTAACGGTGGTGTAAACGTCAATGTTAATGATAATGGTGGTAGTAATGCTGGATTGGGCATGAGCAAGTCGATGAGTGGTGGCGGTGGTGGTGGTGGAAATCAGATGGGTGGTTGGTTGACGGATTTGAGAGATGGTGGACCTTATTCTAAGACGTGGATGGAGCGGGAATTTGAGAGGAGAAGGAGGGATAGTGGTGAGGAAAAGGTTTGATGATGTGATCTGAAGATGTCGTGGAAGGGATGTTGTGGATGTGAAGGTGGTGGTTGGAGTAAACCTGCTGGATAGTATTTGCCAGTAGGGACGTCATTTATCCTCGTAAACTGATAGCCAGTATGTTGTCATTAGCCAGCGCATTGTTTTGACCAGAACTTCCCAAAGTGTATGACTGCGAGGTTGTTCATCGTAGTGATATTAAACAAACTTGCTTTCCTCTTGGCCATCTCTTGGCGTGACTTCTTCAGAGTATTATAAACACGACTTCGCTGCGCGGTCAGGTCGCACCGAGTTTTGATTACTCTCGTTCAGATTTGGATAAGTGTGTTGCCTCGCGTCCTTGTGTTCACGGTGCTGGTTGGCAGGCTCGGGTATATTCATGAGTTTTGCGTTGGCTGGAGCGTCCAGTTTATGTTGCCACTTAAATGTCGTCTCTAGCTTGTCTTCCTTCTCTAGCACGCACAAAACAAGTCGAGAGCTAGTCGAGCTGTAAACACAGCAGCGTGGGATGCCGTGAACCAGTACTGCTGCTCAACAAATAGCGGGTTTTTCAACCTCACGACAATCGCTGCATTCGAAAAGCAATGCAGTTGCTTTCAAACCCATCTCGGTCCAACTCTTCCAGCTCATTATATCTCCCACTCAAATGGGTCGCCGAAACGCGAATCACGAAGCGCGAAGCGCGACCCGTCAAAAACAATCAAAGTGATATGACATGACATGACTTACT
>Ga0115846_100156_pt1 | contig 32554 bp, 23 predicted proteins | sample InSIn5gowninarea_2_FD_83860 | JGI IMG/M metagenome (GOLD analysis project Ga0115846, IMG submission 83860) | reverse complement strand
GGATGATGAGAAGACGTTCGAAAACACGTTCGTCGTTGCTGTTGGACCGCCAGCAGCACTCGGAATCATGCTTCTAAAAAGATTCGAAGTCTGTGAGGCTCCAGTAGGTTGTGGTGATGATAAAGTATTGCTTGGCTTGGGACTTGTCAAAGATGAGAAAAGACTGCTTGGGGTCGTCGTAGTAGATGCTGTGGGTTTTTGCTGGGTTTCATCCAAAGCAGACGGTCCTGTTTCAGCAGGCTTTGCCTTCTTGCCTTGCGCCGTTGCTTCTTCGTGGAGGTCGTCAACATCGGTCGCTTTTCGTTTGACTCCAGCTTTGACTCTGCCATACCGACCTAGCCCTTCGCCAATAGATTCCCGATGGTCTAGATAGTTCTGAATAAGGTTGATGACATCAAACTTGTCAACATCGAGGGTCGCAATCTTGTTTTTGAAGAGTCGGTTCAAGTTTCGCAACCGATAATTTTCGTCGTATGATTTGTATTTGTCACCACTTAGATGACGCGGGATTTGCGGAGCACCTTCAGTCGAGACAGCACGAGTGGCCGGTTGACTAAGGGTTGATGGTTTCGACGGTGCTAACAGATTGGATGGTGCTTCAACATTCGAAGAACTGCCAGCAACAGGACCTAGAGCAGCTTGCGCCATTGCGAATGGTGTGGAAGTGCCCGTAAACAGAGCACGTTTCTTGTTTATGGTAGAGGCTTCGTCGCTTGCTACAGCCCCTTCGAAGGTCTTCGCTGGAATTGGTGCCGGCGACTGGCCAAAGTTGCCCAAAGGGGTTGCCTTTGGAGCTGCAAACGATTCCATAGGCTTCTGAGGCGAAGATGCGATAGATTGAGAGGTATTGCCAAACAACGACGGTGCAGTAGAAGCTGCAGGCGTTGCGGTCGATAGATCGGTCGGATCCTGTTTCGTAGGTTCTGCGGAAGGTGTTGCTTTGTTGAGGTTGAATAAGTTGTTGGAAGGCATAGTTGAGGAAGCCTTTGGCGAGAAGACTCCACCACTGGAAGGATTGGGTTGACCGAAATTGAATACAGATCTTGGCGAGTCGACTTGAGCCGATTTTGAAAAAGGATTAGGTGACGTTGAGGTCGCGTCCACTGAGTTTGTCGTTGGAGTGAAAGCTGTCGTGTCACCAAACTTGAAAGGTGATTGAGCAGGCTTGGCGCTATCTCCGACAACCGCGTTTGACGGTTTAGGAGCGAATAGACTTGCAAACGGATTTTTGGGTGGTGCAGGTTCATCAGCCTGCTCACCTTCTTCTGCCCTCTGGGGCTTCGATTGCTCATCATTGATCTTCGAAGCCACACCGAATAAGCTTGATGAGCTTGGAGCAGTTGTTGAGGCAGATGCTGTGGGCGCGAACAGTCCAGTGCCTGGTTGTGAAGGTGCAGCCACTGCCTCATGAGCTGGTGAAGCAGGAGCTGGCTGACCAAACTGAAATAGTGGTTTTGAGACACCTGTATCGGGTTCCTTTTCAGCAGCTGGCTTCTCAGAAGAGGAGCTCTGGCCGAATGAGAAACCGAAGGGCGACTTTGGTTGTTCCGACTGCGTTGCAGCAGGTGGAGTTGCACTCGGTTCGCCAAATTTGAACAGCGATGCTGGCTTTGGTGTGGATGATACTGCTGGAGTTGAGGTGTTACCGAAAGCGAACAAAGGTGCACTCAAAGGAGCAGATGTGCTGGTTTGAACACTGCTCTGGCCAAAGAGTCCGCCACTGTTAAGGATACCATTCTGCTGCGTCTGTGACATCTGACCAAATAGGTTTGTGTTGGACGGCTGCTCTTGAGGTTTTGTCTGCGAAAACAGATTGTTACCAAATCCGCCTGTTGATTCCTGCTGCTTGACAGACTGTCCAAAATTGAATGCATTTGATGGCGCAGTGTTTTGTGTACTCCCACCAAATTGGAAGAGGGAGTTGGAGAAGGCAGGCTTCTGAGGGGAGTCATCCATCATGTTGTTATCTTGCTGGACCACCCCATTAGTGCCACCATTCATATTCGCAAATGGGTTACTTTGGGATTGTCCATTTGTGTTCGGTTGGCCAAACGTAAAGGACGACGCGGTATTGGGTGCGCCAAAGTTAAAGGATTGCTGGGTTGAGGCCTGAGGAGGGAAAGAGTTGGCCGTGTTGGAGCCAAATTGGAATCCCGATGACGGGACCGCGAAGGATTGTTGTGGCTGATCTAGTATCGAGGGTGTGGTAGGTGTTGTTGCTCTGCTCCCGTGACTGCGTCCATTCCGACTCTTAGGTTGCGCGATCCTGCATGCATGATTAGTACTGTTTGTTGTTCATTCACGGATGGTGGCAGCAGCAGCAAGCATAGATCTGGTAAACAAGAGGAACAGTCAGTCACTTACTTGCGAGCCGCTAATTGCGCTGCCGTCGCCATTTTCCTGCCGTCAGATTGAAGTGCGCTCGTGTTTGGGGTTGAGCCGTGTTCCTTGGTTATGGTTTCGTCTGCAACTCGCTTCATTGTGTTACCATCCCACCTAGACAGTGGTGTCGATGTGCTTAGACTTGAAATGAAGAGTTGCGCCGATGACCATGTCGATGAAAGAAACCGATTTGTAGTGTAGGCGTTGAATTATTGAACGTGTTTATGATGGAGGAACTGGGTGGGCTCCAAAGATTGACTGAAGATGCGGCTGGTTACCATTTAGGCTTAGCCCGCTCGACCTCGTTGTCGTCTCCCACTCAAGTGTCACAACTCTCCACCTTTCAACTTTCAACGAACCAGGACTATTCAGCAACGAGTTATGCACATCTACTCTTCGTAATACTCCAAGCGCGTTTGTCTAATAATTGTCAAGTTACCGAAGCATCAACATTGACATAGTGTCAATACAATTAGCGGTAAGTGATGGAGCGTAAGAATTGATGATACTATATTGGAGTATTATTGGACGGTACAAGTTTATTCCTATGTATTCTACTAATACTCCATGTTTGCTCTTTTCACTCCCCGGTGTTTGAGCAACGCACTGCCAGAGAGATTGTATTGAGGGTGAGGAGTTTTACGTTGTGTGATGCACAAATCAGCACACGGGCTCACTGACGTGGTTGCACAGCAGAGCGCAAATTGTCCACAAGATCTAATTCACTTAAGCTCCATTGCTAAGATGACTATTTCAGTAGTAGTTGGCGTTTCAGAGAGTAGCAGAGTTGGCATCTTCACAGAGTACATTTCATGCTTGCGATTGAGAAACTGGCGAGGACATTGGCTCTTGTTCCTGAAAAGACGGACAGACATCGGCTCGAGGGTCCTGATGACAACCAGAGAACGCACGCGAGTTCGATGTTGAACTCATCTCTAAGCAATAGCCGTTACTCTTTCTAAAGGACGGTTTCTAGTGGTTGCTTGAGATGTTCACGTTGAAAGGCCACGTGGTAAGCCCAGCCTGGGTACTAGGGCGTGCAGAAAAAGTACGTTGTCTATGCCGCATATATTAGTACAGATGCTACCATGGTCTCAATTCGACAGCGGTAGTCTAGATGTCTGACTCAAGTCCAAAGATGCGCCCTTCTACTTTACACAACTATGGAGGAATTTGAAATGCATGTGACAGACCACAGCTTGACTAATCAATAGCATATGGCGCTAGGAGGTAGGAAGGTGAACGCCTTCGTCGGCTGTTGATGCCAATACTTCTCATGCTGAGTACGATATTCTTGATACTGTACTGAACAGTAGGTAGTATGGAGATTATGCATTAGGTTGGGTAGCTTCGGCGTCCCTGCTACAGTCTCAAGTAGGAACACTTCGCCCGCATATCCACCAGTACAAGTATGGTACCGTAGTGATAATCTTTGATTGCACGTGCTGAAGTTGCGTCCTGCTCTGCGTGGCCCCGGATTCAGACACGAGGTGAACATCAGTCTGCACCCTTCAACAACACGAATCAACCTACCCCCGCAGAACTTCACTTTCAATCGACTGTGGTTGTTTGATCTAGGCAAGTTCCGTTGGGTTATTTCGGGATGTGACTCGAGGTGTTGAGAATAACCTATCACAGACTGCGATACTCCGCATGTTCGAGTTACTTGATAATAAAATTGGTGGCTTTACCAACGCGCTGAATAATCCCAAGCTGTCGACCCTTCAGACAAGCTTTAAAGTACTCCACTTGCTTAGGTCAGTCTTTAAACAAATCACCAAAGATCGCCAGTATCCACTGAGACGGTGGGAATGAAACGTGCCTGCGGAGTACCAATTGAAGTACGGTACGCTCACAGTGACGGCGTTGGGATGCCGACCGCGCCTTCCGGTATACAGAAAAGCCTCAGTGCTTTGAGTGCCAACATTTGCTTCGCGCTTGGTATTGTACCGCATTGCCGGCCTTATCTGAAGTAGTATGGAGAAATATTGTACAGCACTACTACTCTACCACCATTAGCTTTCAACACTTTTGACACACGGCGTATCATTCAGACGCAGCGGCACATGTCATCTTGCTAGCTGTACTGCTTTATACCTTTTCCTCGCCTGTTCTATCCTTCCTACCTTTTACTCAACCCGGTCATCATCAGGGACAACTTTACTATTGGGTTGGCTTTTTGGTTTAGATGAAGAAGCAGTGCTTTAGAATAGCATATATACTTACAAGGCCAGTTCAACCTCCGGACGAAAATGTCGTACGATCCACGGGTAGTGCGCGATCTTGACAATGTGGATGTGGTGGATCGCGGTCTCATTGTAGCAGAAAGAGAGGCTTCGAGAGCCTATGTCAAACCCCATCACGATGATTCTGAGGCGAAGACGCGGGCCGCCGGTGCCTCCCATGATATTCAAAGGCAGAGGACGGAAGATTCAATAATATCCAGCTCAACCGAGTCCAGCGAAGCCATGAGCCGAATCGCAACAGCCGCGTCTGTCGGAAGACTCGAATCAAGAGCTACGAGAACCAAAACCCATCCTCTGGAGGACTTGCGATCAGAGACACATCGTCTGCAACAAGTTGCGACTGTTGGTGCGGGTACATTGAAATCGAGAAAGACTGAGAAAGCGCTGCCGAATTTTGGTGGTGGAAAGGCATATCCTCCAGATCTCCCGCCTTACGAAGATTATGTTGTGGAATACGACGGTCCAGACGATCCGCTCCACCCGCAGAACTGGCCTTTCCGTAAGAAACTTATTACCGGAGTCATCTTAGCCTATACATCTCTTTGTTCGACATTCACATCCTCCCTTTTCTCTGCCTCCACACGCGCGTTCGGAGAGTACTTCCATGTGAGTGTCGAAGTCGCCACGCTCGGGACTTCTCTTTACGTACTCGGTTACGCCTTTGGCCCTCTCTGCTGGGGGCCTTTTTCTGAGCTGAAAGGCCGAAGGCTACCTATTTTGGTAGGCATGTTTGGGTTCACTATCTTCAACTTTGCGACCGCCACCGCCTTTAATTTGCAGACATTTTACATTTGCAGATTCTTCACAGGTATTTTCGGCTCTTGCCCCTTGGCTGTGGTGGCTGCTGTTTTCTCCGACATGTTCGACAACACTCAGCGAGGCTCTGCAATCGTGGTGTTCTCTGCAACGGTCTTTCTTGGTCCTATGCTTGCACCATTCATTGGAGGGTTTATCCAACTATCGGGGGCTGGCTGGCGATGGAACGTCTATATCCCAGGCATCATGGGGGCTCTGTCGTTTCTCCTGAACGTGTTCATCTTGCAAGAGTCGTATCCTCCAGTTGTCCTGGTGTCCAAAGCCGAAGAGCTTCGACGGAGAACCAAGAATTGGGGTATCCACGCGAAGCAGGAGGAAGTTGAGGTTGACTTCAAAGAATTAGTCACAAAGAACTTGAGCCGACCGCTTCGTCTGCTCTTCACTGAACCGGTCGTGCTGGCCTTGACAGTCTATATGTCTTTCATCTACGGAATCCTCTATCTCTTCTTGACTGCTTACCCATTAGTCTTCCAAGGCGTTCACGGCATGAATGCAGGTGTTGGCGGTCTTCCATTTTTTGGCATGATGGTTGGTATCATCTTAATTGCGATGTACATCATATTCGAGTCCAGGAACTACAACAAGAAGCTCGCCGCGAACGACGGCATTCCAATCCCTGAGTGGCGTCTACCCCCAGTCATTGTGGGTGGTGCTCTCTTCTCAATTGGTCTGTTCTGGTTTGGTTGGAGTGGTTACAAAAAATCCGTTCATTGGATTGTTCCGACTCTCTCCGGTCTGTTTACTGGCGCTGGTTTGTTGGCTATCTTCATTCAATGCTTCAATTACCTGGTCGACACTTACCTTATGTTTGCAGCTTCAGTGATTGCAGGCAACACATTTCTGCGATCCATCGCAGCAGCAGGATTCGTATGTTTTCCCTTCCAAACTTTCCCATCCTTATTTGACCACGTTTGGCTAACTTACATCTTAGCCTCTGTTCGCTCGTCAGATGTTCAACGGCCTTGGCATTCAGTGGGCAGGCACTCTCCTCGGCTGCTTTGCTGCTCTTCTCGTCCCAATACCGCTCGGCTTTTACTTGTATGGTTCAAAGCTGCGGGCGAAATCCAAATTCGCGCCAACCATGAAGCGAAAGCCGCAGCCAGAGGAGAATATCGATAGCGACGAGGACGCATCCAAGCACTCATTCCCAGCGTTGGCAGCGTCCAGATCACGTGCTCATATGGGACTCAGCACGACCCGGCAACGCACTAGGGCTAGTGAAGCCAACCGAGATTTAGAAATGCAGGGGACAAACGGAGTCCTCGGAGCGGTTGAAAAGAAGGAGGAATAGAGGTCATGTCCTTTACAGAAAGTGTGCCAGTTCTGTCCAACAAGCCCAAGATTCAATTTGGCTGCGAGAGTGGTGGGCGAAGCTCTACGCCAGAAAACGCTCAGGGATGAGTGGTGGGCAAGAATGGAGTGCACCAAATAGTGTCCAGTGTTTGCACTGTCGCGTACCTCTCGTATAGAATGATAACAATCGCGCATTCGATCCTTCCAGAGTATGATTCTTTTCTGACTTCCTGGGCCAACTTGTGGTTTTTGTAGATGGTTGAATTTATGTCTAAGGTCTTCTAATAGCGGTTTCCCATGAGCCGTGTTCCTCGCGTACAGTCCATCTAATGCCAAAGAGACCTGTGCACAACTGAATGCACAGTGTTTACTCAGAGCTTCCCAAGCATATATATCATTTATGATCAGGCTTTTATTCTACAACCGACTCTCTCGTCCTCGCGTCTTTTCTGTACAGCAGAAATCAGCCTCAACACAAAAATCACAAAACGAACCATTAAACATTACGTACCTTCATCATCCTTCGCCCACTCCAAACCCTTCTGCTCGCCAATCCTCGTCACCAACCTCCCCTCATCAATAGACAACTCCAAGTTCTTCAACACCAACAACTCCATATCCCGCTGCGTTTCCACAGTCATAGTACCCACATGCGGCAACAAGAACGCTCTATCATTCTTGATTAGACCTGGGTGGATTTTCGGTTCTTCTTCAAAGACGTCGAGACCGACGGCGGAGACGTGGCCTGATTCGAGGGCCGCGACGAGGTCGGCTTCGTTTATGAGGCCGCCGCGCGCGGTGTTGATTATTACGACGCCGGGTTTGCAGGATGAGAGCTGCGGGGCGGAGATTATGTGTTTTGTTTTTGGGTTCAGGGCGAGATTGAGGGAGAGGATGTCTGATTGAGCGAGGAGATCGTTGAAGGAGACGTATTTTGCGCCGTTTTCTAGAGCTGGGGAAAGGCGGGAGCGGTTGTGGTAGATTATTGATAGGCCGAAGGAGCGGGCTCGGTGGGCCATTGCGCGTCCTATGCCGCCCATGCCTAGGATGCCGAGCGTTTTATTCTTGGGGTCGTGGCCGAGGGTGGCGTTGCCGCGCCATGCGCCTTGGCGGAGGGCGGTGAGCGGGATATGTGCTTGGCGGAGAGCACCGAGCATTAGGAAGATTCCTACGTCGGCGGTTGCGTCGTCGACGGCGACGGGGGTGCTGGAGACGGAGATTAGGCGGGCGTTGACGGCGCTGACGTCGATGTTGTCGTAGCCGGCGCCGTTGTGGCAGATGAATTTTAGGGAGGGGGGGAGGTGGGAGATTATTTCGGTGTCGAAGGGGCCCGTTTGGGTTACGGAGGTGTTGGAGCGGTAGAGGGCGACGACATCGTCGTAGGTGCCTGATTTGAGGTTTGAAAGGAATTTGTCGCGGGTTCCTGTTCGGAATTCTTTTAGGGTGTATTTGTTGGATAGGGCTGACCACTCTTTGTTGGTGTGAGTTAGGTCACCTATTAGGAGAGCTGCTGGCTTGCTCATGTTGGATATAGAGCGTGCTGTGGGTTGTTGGATCTTTGAGATGCAGGTTTTGCCTGAACGTATCATTCGCGGTGCTTGGTGGCCACAAATTAATTTGCTTTCTGGACAAGCTGAAGTCTTGAATGCCTAGGTAGAGTAGCGGCAGTTACGGTAGACACAGCAAAGGCTACAGGTTCAGACAATATAATTAATTCTCGAGATATTGTAGGTTGGAGTGAATAGTTCGCTAAGCTTGTCTCACGAAAAGGTCACTCTTGCTTGTCAACACCTTCACTATTGGGGAAAAGTCCGGCGACGTGCATTTCGCGTCCGCTGAGTGATACTCCCTACACGGGTACCCTATTTCTTGATACTCACTGTTTGAGAATAGGAGCCGCATCGTAAAGTTGGAGAAATGACATTCGATTTGAGAGCGAATAGATGACGACCCCACGGAAAGATCTTCCAACCCACAAAAAATCGGCACAAATGCCGTGCCAGAGGGCCACAAATAAGTTGGAACCAATGACACAACGGCGGCAATTGATGTTGTAGAAATATTGGAAAAGGGTATTCAATTGATACTCCGAGTACGGCGATTGTTTCCCGTTGAGGCCGGAGCCGCTGTTATCATGTCCGACGGCATGGAGGTGAATTCGAGGCATCCTTCCGAAGTGAGAATAGGGATGAGGGAAATGAAGAAAGTGTCGCTGCCATATGAAGCGGTTTTCAGTTCTTAGAACTGTTCGGAAGAAGGCACGACTGAAGCACACACTTAACGAATTTACCGTCTAGAAGTTCAACTGTTTCAAATATCTTCCACCCTTGACTCTCCTTGCAATTTTGTCCAACTAACTCCCCGTAAGTCCAGGAAGATATCCAACCCAAGCTTTGCTGTAAACAACCGGAGAGTTATATATTCAGCTATACAGTCAAGATGACACCAGACACAATCCAGTCTCTCGTCCTTCATGGCGCCAAAGATCTTCGACTCGAAGAACGACCGGCACCAATCCCCCAACCTGGCGAAGTGCAAGTCACCATAAAGGCTACTGGCCTGTGTGGCAGTGACCTGCATTACTATCTCCACGGCCGAAATGGCAATTTCGTTCTTCAAGCACCTCTATGTATGGGTCACGAAGCCAGTGGCATCATCACAGCTCTTCCTGAAACCTCAGCGACAAACGGCACAAACGGTCACTCGAACACGACTGCCATTACACCATCTACAGACTTCAAGATTGGTGACAGAGTAGCCCTCGAGGTCGGACTTCCATGCAGAACTTGCACTCTTTGCACCGCTGGCCGTTACAACTTATGCCCAACACTTCGATTCAGATCTTCCGCCAAAACCTTTCCTCATGCTGATGGCACTCTCCAAACCGCCATCACCCAGCCAAGCAACATGTGTCACAAGCTTCCTGATAATGTGACATTCGAGGAGGGTGCCTTGATTGAACCACTAGCTGTCTGCTTGCACGCTATCAATCGATCCCAGACTGCGGGTTCGGGTGCTGGTGTGCCGTTGACAGGCAGCACTGCTCTTGTTATTGGTGCTGGGGCAGTCGGAATGCTGACCGCTGCGGCCCTCTCCGTTTCCGGCGTTTCTCAGATTGTTGTTGCTGACATTGATGGACCAAGACTGAAGATTGTTGAAGGTCTAGGTGACGGACGATTTGGTCTCAAGACATTCCTGATTCCAAAGAAAGCACCCGCTCCGACTATCGAGGAAAACCTTGCTACTGCCACCGAGCTGGCTGCTCAAATTTCCGCCTTTGCTGGTCTCCCAGCCGGTTTCGATCGAGTCTATGAGTGCACTGGTGTTCCTCCTTGCGTACAGATGGGTATTTTCGCAGCTACAGCCGGCGGTAAGCTCGTCCTGGTTGGCATGGGCAATCCCGTCCAAACACTACCGTTGGGTGCTGCTGCGTTGAGAGAGGTGGATATCATTGGCGTCTTTCGATATGCTAACTGCTACCCTCCTGCAATCCAACTGTTTGCTAGTGGCAAACTGGCTGGTGTTGCCGACGCCTTGGTTTCGCACCGAGTCCCGTTGACGGCTGGTGAGAAGGCATTCAGACTCGCTGCCAACCAGGCCAGAGAGGGCGAAGATGAAGGAAGAGTGGCGGTTAAGGTCATGATCACAGCTTAGTTGACTTTATGAGCAGCAGTAACAAACGGATTGATGCGAAAATGATGGTATGAGGTTCGGAATTGCATGACAACACGGAGTTTATGAAGAGCAGCAGGCGTTGATAATGGTCAAAAAGAGCTGGCTTTGTTATTCCAAGGTGCTAAAGCATAGAGCTGGTATTTCGCTTTCATATACCACATCTACTCTAATGTACACAAAAGTACACAATTGCTCACATTCATGTTTCGATTTTTCTTTTTCTCTATAGCTTCGCCTTCGTCTGTGTTTGCGCCTTTGCCAAAACCCCTTCTAACTTTGTCGCCTTCATCACGTTCCCTTTAACTTTCAGTTTCCCACTCATAAAAAGGCTCTGAGCCTTCGTCTTCCCAGCGACCAGCTTCCCAAAATTTTCATCACTTAACGACAACGTAACATCCGCTTTCTTGCCCGCTGGCGCCTCGCCTTTCGAAACAACACCCTTGTCTTTCAGATCGATGTGCCACGCTTCCTCTTGACCAGCATTGTTCTTCAACTTGAATGCAAAGATAGCTTTGCCCTTCTGAATAGCATCTTTGCGGTCGGCATCCGAGGAGTTTAGGGCATCATTGATGGCGTCAAAGGCGACGGAGGAGGGGAAGGCGTCTGGTAGATTGAGTCAGTTGGACGTTTTTGTGTACTGAAGAGCAAGAGTGTACTGAAGAGCAAGAGTGTACTTACCGCTTTTGATGGACATTTCGAAAATTGTTTGTGGTGTTGACACGAAAATGGCAGTAGTGGTTCAAGGGTAGATCGGAAGGGTCTTATTAATGCGAGACTGTGTGATTGAATTGCAACACTTAGCAAGGTATCGAAGAGGTGTATGAGCGATCAAAGATGTCGGAAGGGCAACGGGAATACAAGTAGTAGTTCTATTCTTGCGTGTACATTGACAATCATCACATGGGCATGTGAGCACTGGCGTTCTCCAGACATGAGATCACCTACTCCTACAAAGCACATGGTACCTGAAGCATGTGAAAAGTAAGCAGATCACCGAGGCAAGCGTCTGAATCACGTGACAGATGCAGGCAATCTTCAGATAATCCTTGTCAAGGGTTGTGTTACTACACCTCGATTAATGCTTGATGAGCTATCGGCTTCAAGGGCGCAATGAAAGCACAGGTTCTGGATTTACTTTGTTCTAGGTTGTCATCCCCTTGTTTGCGTCGCATCTGGAGAGTGTCGCACGTTAACAAGTACTAGTAGCGGTCCGACAATGATCCGACACAGAATAGCGCGGAATAGTGACAAGGCAACTGCTTCCACCGTTCTGCTATGAAACCAGTGAATTAAAAGATTACCACAAAAGAATACATGTAATATTTGACTGCTGCTAGTCAGTGTGTGCCCTGCTTCGATGCCAGTTTATCACACTGAACCCACCTGCGGTGTTCATTTCCATCGTGAAAGAACCCAGCTCTGTGATGGCAACCTCTAGTAAGGTCCCAGAATTGCCGGACGAGATTTGGTTCCAAATTCTGGAGTACCTCGCACCTGAAGATCTGCTGCCTCTGCAGCGCACCTCAACAAGACTTTTGAAATTAGGAAAGGACTCTTCACTATGGCGAGCAAAATGCTTCGAGGAGGCTCCAAGCGCCGTCCACGCTCTTTCTGCTCGATCCAGCGGTCTAGTGGATCTCCTTAACAGCTTATCGCTCAACGACTCCAGGTCAAACATATCTACTCACCATGCCTCACCCGACAGAACAACAACGAGTCGCAGAGCGAGAGCTATTGCCAACTGGGATTGCACTGCCAAGGAGGAGAGGATTGACTGGTATACAGAGTATATTGCTCGTCATGCACCCCTATCTACCGAGTGGTTACATCACCCTGAAGGCAATGAAATCCGTAGCATGGCTCTATTTGACGACGACCAAAAAGTACTCAGCGCCATGGAAGATGGCAGTATAAAGATCTGGGATGTTCGTACAGCCACGAACGGAAGGAGAAGCCTAAAGGAGTTCGCCAGCAGTGATAGTCCTATCCTGCTTACTGATCTCTCCGCATCAAGTGGTCCGTCACAACCCTCGAAGCAGGCAACAACTGGTACAGCAGTAGACAGTACCGTGGTCGATTCATCACGTATGAGAGCCTACATCGCTGTCGAGGAAGTTCTCAACGAGGTAGACCTCAACACCATGCAGCTCGTTTCTCAAGAAAAGTTTGCGTGGACAATTACAGCAACATCGCAGCAAGCTGACGAAAGTATTCCTCTTATGGTGGGGACCTCTTTCAGTCTGAATATGTACGATCCACGACTGTCATTGAAGCATCACGCGGACAGCCTGGACGAGAAGGTCGATATTGTTACGACGCCAGAAGATGAAAAGATTGTCTTCCTGCCGAACTACGGGAAAGACAAGCGTTTCACTCCGTTCCGAGCATCGCGACGTAGAGGCACTCCTCGACCTGGAGTGTGTCCTATGGACCTTAGAAGTTGGGCGCCTGTCGATCCAGGTCCACAGGCAATTCTACACCGTGGTGCAAATGAGATCATCATTGCAGGTCGTATGCCAAGCATCCTCTTCTACGACAAACGTACCTTTCCGAATCTTCAGTACCCGGTGCACTCAGGAGCCCGTCTATCAGCACTTGCGTTTCATCCAACCCCACCACGTGGTGCCAGAACAGAAACTGCAGAAGCCACACTGATCGCATGTGGTGAATACCAAGGCCGTGGAAGCTTGGAGATCTACGAACTACCACATCAATCTTCGTCGAGCCAACAAACCACAATAAATGGTGACTCCAACCCCAACGGTCTATCAACTCCATTACGCGCTAAACCAAACCAAGTGTACCTGCCCGAAGAACCAGACGCCAGCTCCTCCGACTCAGACACCGAATCCCCTCTCCCTCCCAACTCCACCACCCCAAGCCACCCCTACTCCTACAAAAACCGCCAATCCTCCTCCTCAGCCAAACTCCTATCCGTCACAACCCAAGGCTCCCGCATCATCTTCTCCGACAGCGACGGCAGCCTAAAGTGGATGGAACGCGACGCCAAAGGTCTGGCCCGCCGCTGGAACATAAATTCCTACAAATACACCGCCACAGGCGGCGCGATCGTTGGTGACGCCGTCGCACGCAAGATCTCTACATTCAGACACGATCATGAATGGCACGGTGGGAAGATGCAGGGTATGACACGCGGTGATGGCGATCTACTTGTCTGGACGGGCAGTGATTTGGGGATTGTTACTAGTCGTGTGAAATGGGAGGGGCACGATGATTTGGTGAAGGAGTTTGAGGAGAAGTTGACGCTGGATGATAAGGGGCGGGATGGGATAGTGGATGTTAGGGATGATAATCGGGAGGAGCAGTACTCGAGAATTATGAGGAGGGCGTTGGAGAGGCAAGCTGATGAGAGGAGGTGGATGTCGAGATTTGGTATGCGGCCTAGATGATAGTATCCTAACCATAGGTACTGACGGCTATCACTATCGTATTCGATTCAGCTATGAACATTGTAATACAGCCAAGTTTCCCCCGTCGCCGGTCAAAAAGAACAAACGACCAACCACTCCAGAACAAAAGATCCATCTTCCATACGTAGTGGAACCACCACTCTTTCGAGACAAAGCCACTTCATTGTCCAATGTGACAAGCCCATATACCCCATCCAGCTTCGAGAATAACACATCCCACAATGCGCCTTCTGCATTGAATGGTATTGCTCGAAACTGGAATCATGAAATATATACCCTTGGTCCATTGCTTTGAATAATTTGACCGACCTGTCTGTCTCGTCTTCTCTTTTTATGGTACTATTGGAACAACTACCTATCCACCTACCAAGTGCATATCTCCTTCCCTCCTTCTTTCACACTTTCTGTCCTTCACCGTGACGAGAAGTGAGAATCACAACGGGACTTCTGATTTTTGTGGGTGTACTTGGGAATTACCTGCTTATATGCTCCTTTTCCTGCTCCAGTTTATTCGTTCTACCCAAACGACGACCCTCCTTTCTATGTTGCTTTAGATCAACATCACCGTAATCACCATCGTTATACAACCAATCCATATCAACGTTCTATACCATATCATCCCGAACCAAAGCACTCCTCAACCACATAAGTATCCAATCGATCAATTATTTACCTGTCCATCTAACGATATTACCCCCTCCCCACCCTTTCCATCTCATTCATCTACCTTCCCCTCCCAACCTTCATCTCCACCAGCCCACAAAATGCCACACCCAACTACATCCTCAGACGTCCCCCTCGCGCACAAAATTGAATGCCAAACCACTGCTGCGTTCGCCACTTTGCAGCGGCAACGCCCGCTACAGTCCACGTCAATGGCCACGGCCACAGCTGTGTTCGAGCGCTTCGGTCGGCATCCTGATCCGCTGCGTTCGCATCCGACTATAACTGTTGATTATGTTCACACTGAAGTCGATGCTGACGCTGACGCTGCTGCGGCTGTCATGAGTGAAGCAGACCAATATCGAGGGGTTGACCGGCACCGGAACGGCGAGTGGGAACTTGAATTCATTGAGGCGCTTGTCGTTGGTCAGGAGCGAGATTTTCAGATTGGAGGGGAACGGTACGAAGTCGTGCCAGCGAGCGAGGGCTCAGACGTATCGACACACCGGGCATCGATAGCCAATTCTGGACACAATGTGGACGACGAACAAATTGTAACAACGAGCCTCGAGGGTCCGGAGAACAAACTCGAAGTCAGACGACTTCCGTCCAAACCTCTTTTACGGACTATGCATGCCATACCGCTACATGACGATGTTTTTGATGTTGGTTTGGATGATGGTTCGAGTGTCAACTCTTCTTGTTCTTCTGTAGAATCCGGATCCAGGTCTAGGTCTACTTCGCTAGGAAGTACTAGCTCGTCTGTGTCGTCGATGTCTACTACATCACATGCTGCGCGTCTTGCGCAGGCTTCCCCTGTTTCCGCTATGTCTGGAAACGACGGTGCAGAAGATCACTTGGCAACGATTGTATTTGATGAGGTTCCGGATATCAGGCTTGAGGATCGGAATGACCGGCCACTGCCGATGACATCGGCACTGACTAGTCCGTTATCTAATCACATTCGCGATGCTGCTGCTGATGACGATGATAAGGGTGATGCGAAAAGTCCGCCGGAAAGTGTGTTGTCTTTGGTGCTGGACTGTCCTCGACGAAACAGAACTGGCTTCGTCATGCAGAAGCAGAATGACTCAAAGGTATCTTTGCAGTCTTATGGTGAATTAACAGAAGCCGAGATCGTGAATTCCGATTTGCCTATCTTTAATCATGCCGATGTTTCGATGACATCTTTGCACGAAGCACAATCGAGGTTACAGAGATCAAAGCCATTGGAAATTATGCTCAGCAAGACGAATGACGTGACTAGACGCTTCCACTTGCAGAGAGATGCGATTGGGAAACGGTCGTTCGCGGTACTGACACCAGTATCTGAGGCTTTTGAGCGCTTGACTGTGCGTAAAGAGAGCGTGGATCTTATTAGCAGCAAAAACGAGGAGGTTGAGGGGAGGCGACCGAGTCTGAAGGTTGGAGTGATTAGGTCAAGGTGGGAATTCAAGGGTGGCTTCGTGACGCGGCCGCCTCCTGCTGTGCAAAGAACTTCATTTGAGTAAGATTGAGAATCGTCGGTGGATATAGGAATTGCTGACAGAAAGTGAGTTTTAGCCTACTATGAGGATATTGTTTTGCTGTTTGCCCGGCATTCTGCTTTTCAGGTGTGGACGGTGTACTTGGGTGCTTCTTAACATGTCACGTGAAGTAGTAGTTTTCATGACAACAGCAGCATCAGCAACGACGATGGAAGCTACTTCTGATTTGTTCTTTCTAGGCTGCGATGTGTCAAACAGCACTTCGAGGCAATCCTCACTACTGACTGTGGCCAACCTTGTTGAGCTTGTGCGTGCTCTTCTCGACACTGACTCGAGGTCGGGTATCAGCTTGGCTTCAACAATAGCTCAGCAAGCGACAAAGGATCGCTTTGGAGCTGTAAAGATTCTGGGTTATGCTCACACCAGCAATGAGATGTCCAGGTCTGAGTATCGCATATCGGGTCTATTGGATGCTGGTGCTGCACGTTGGAATTCCTTATCATCATCGCTTTGCCAACAAGCCTAAGCTCATAATTAATCGGACGAACAACAAGAGTCGTGTCCAGGCCCCTAAATTGCAATATGATGTCGCCGCGTTGTACATTTGTGCATGCAAACCCAAGACGTAGGATCTCGCTATCTGCATTCTGCTCGAGGATGAGCGACGGCTTCAACATGGCTGAGTTGTCATACAGACGCTTATCTACCGGATGATGGGTGATATGATGAGCAGGCACCATTAGTTCTCGTTCGCAAGGATAATTGTGCAGGTCCAGCAGGCCCGTGTGGTGGTACGCAGCTTCCAGTACATTCGGTACGAAGTCATCCGCAAGTGCTGCATGAATTGTCTTTGTTGAAGACAAACGACGAAGACGTGGTTTGTTTGGTGCTAGATTTTGATTCGATGGTACTCTCTGTACTTCATAACCAATATGTTGACCCCAGTCGTACGTTTCAAGCTTCTGCTGAAGATCTCTTATGCTAGTCCATGCCGGCCACACTTTCACAATCGGCGAAATGTAATCAGGAGTAATGGTAAGGGTAAAGCCTGACAGGTCTTGTGATAGTAAGTTGTTGTGTCGGTTCGAGATGAATTCAGCCAACTCGGAATGGTCGATATATAGAGCTTGCAAGATCAAGAGAGTGGCAGCTGGTAGAAGTTCTTTAACAGGCAGAGTTCGTATAATCCACAAAAGTGCATCCACAAAGACTTGAATGCAATCCTTTTCGTAGTCAGGGACTACACCTTGAGGCTCACCCGTATCAGGCTTCTCAGCACAATCTGTCGCCAATCCGAGGATACCATAAATCTTGTCGTGTCTTTCGGTGCAAACCGAATCACAGTACTCTCCAAGCAACTCATGAAGCGTAGATTGGCCACCTGCTTTTCTTCTAAGAGTCAGCCGGGTTGTTCGACTCCGTAAGATGCTAGGAATAGTCGGATGCCTCATGAAAGTAGGATCACGCTTGAGTAGACTGACAAGATCTTCGTACTCCTTCCATTGCATACTCCTAGCGCCGCAGAGCAGCTCGACCGCGGGAGCGAACAGAAACTCCTGAACAATCCATGTCCTCTGCCAATAAGGATGGTGACACATTCTCAACAAGGTCTCCCAGCGATGTTGATGCTGAGGCTGTAGATAAATGTTTGTAAAAATGGTATCACCATGGGCTCTGCGGTAATGCGCGATCTCTTCAATGAAATTAATGGCGTTAATTTCAGTACGGTCCTTCGAAGGTACACCCAGCCATACAATCACAGATTCGGCCTTTTCGTAGATTCTGCCCATCAGCTGAACATGGAAATTTCGCTCGCGAAGATTGAACTGGTTAATGCAGAGAGCGTCTGCCCATAAAAAAGATTTCTCGTCCCTCAAGCGGAGATGGCACAGTAGTTGCCATAGATTGACATGCAACGAGAATACCTTACCATTGACCATAATCTTCTTGGGATTCAAATTACTGCCCCAGGTATATGAGATGGCTTTGTATGCTGGCCGTCGCTCGGCGGAGAACTGGGTCATACGCAAGCTAATGAGACCATCCTTGCCATGCTGGAGTTGAAATAGTCGAATCGACCTTTCAGACAACTTGAGTCGTTCATGCTCGAAGGAGGCATGTTTCACGGCAACAACGCCATCGTTCCGGTCAGGAGGTGCACGCTGCGATATTGCAGCATATGAAGGTCGCGCCGCCATGTGCGACACTCAAGTGAAAGGTTTATAACATGGTGCGCAGTTCAGGAGAGCCTACTACCGGACTACACCATATAAGCAATCCATGAAAGGATTCTTGAACGTCGTGAGACTTAGAGCGGTATAGATAAATAGTGTTGGTCTAGAATAAAATTCCTGCTGCAATCAAAACACGGGATCTTGTACAAATTGGGGGCCAAACCTACATGTACGTTTTGTTCCGGAAATGAGCAGCCATTCTTCTGATACAATACAGTACTAGATCGATTCTGCCCGGACAAAACTCATGACAGCATTTTGCTGGAGGTTGAGGAAAAAGGTCTCACTTTGCATGCGGGCAAGAGCAACGGCGTGTCCGGCACTTTCTACCACGAAGAACTAGAACAAATTGGCCGATCTGATTACTACATATTTGTAGCTTGTATAGAATACCTGAGTTCTGCATGGAATTGTACCCTTTGGAGAGCACTGATTTCGCTTGCTGACTTGTGATAGTCTTGTAGCAATCGTACAGTATTGCGAACAAGTAGAGGCATGTCACATGGGAAAGCAGGGTATGGTCTTGGCATTGGAAGTGGAATGGACAGCTAGAGTCACGTGATTCATGGGGTCCAGTTGGGAGCAGCATAGGGACGCTTTGTGCACACAATGACATCATCTGTTTATCTTCACTTCCAACGGCCCACCAACTTCTCAAAGCCTGCTTGACGCGCCCACACTGCACACGATCCAACGCGTTCGATTCGTGAAGGAGTGATGTAGTCTCTTCCGACAGTGCCTTCGTCCTTATATCATGCTCGAAGCTTGTACAGTGCCTGTTACTCAAGGAGGAACTTGAGCCGCGTGCGACTTTGGAACAAATCTTGATGTGACACCAACTCAACAATAATGGCTCTCTCAAAATTCAATCCGGCTTGCTACCTCCCTTCATCTCTCAATTCATACATTCCGGGCGTAGTAGCATGTCCACCTCCACCTTCAGTCGCACGGACGATGTTCGAAACCATAACTTCACCCTTTACGAGCACATACACAACCTTTATGACAGCCAGCAATGCGATTCTTGGCCTGCCATTTCTTTCCTTCCTGCTCATACCTACCATGACCTCGTACTCAACCAGCTTGAACCTGCTGTTCTTTTACCTCACCTGGTCTACGTTGGTGCTATCGCATCACGCTTTGCGGGTGGAGATAGTTGGAAGTTTAGTGGTTCAGATACTGTTCTATGTCATACCGAGTGGTGCCTTCTTGCTTGTTGATGTGCTAGTGCCAGGCATAAGTGAAGGATTCAAGAGTTTGGGTGCCGATGCATTGCCGTTAAGAGACACAAGAAGGAAGAGCGTGTTGCGACTCGGAGCTGTTCTGACGTGGAGTCTGTTTAACATCCTGCTTGGACTTGCATTGCAAGGTCTGATTGAGTGGACCTTGACCATGCAGATGGGCCAACCTGCTGCTCTCAGAGTCACAACCACGTTGCCGCTGCCGTGGGGTATTGTGAAGGATCTGTTGAGAGGCTTGGTGCTTAGGGACGGCCTGACATGGCTTGTGCATCGCTATCTGCTGCATGCCGGGTCTAGACCCGCCAATGCCATTGTGAGGGATTTCAGTCGGCTGCACGAAACATGGTACCACAGATCTGTGAAGGCGCCATACCCATTGAGTCCGACCTTTGATCACCCACTGGTATACGTGTTGAGAGTATTTGTACCAATGTATGCACCTGTTCTCTTGTGGCGCTTCCATGCCTTGACATTCATGTTATACCTGGCACTCATCAGCCTCGAGGGAACATTCACCCACTCAGGTTATGCAAAGTTGCCGACTAATTTTGTTCTGGGCGGAATTGCAACTAGGAATGAACTGCATTGCTTGACAAGAGGAAAGGGGAACTTTGGAACATGGGGATTGTGCGATTGGCTGATGGGAACGACGATCGGGGCCGATGCCACAGACGATATTGTGGACGAGATAGATGAAGCAGATGTGCAAGGCAAAGTGCTAAAAAGTGCTAATCGAAGTGTTGCTAAGGTGAGGGGAGCTGTAGTAGGCAGAAAGGATAAAGTCGAGGCCTCGACGAGATCAAGACGACGGACGAGGAGGACGCGGAGCGACTCCGATTCTGAGTAGCAACGGTTCTGCAGCATTTAGACGGGCCAGCGGTCGATAGCTTGAGCCAGCGAGGGCGATGAGCTGAGCCTCGAGTATTCTGGCCACTGTATCTTCACTGCTTCAATGCTCACTATGCCGAAACTGCTAGTAGTGCTTTCACGATCGTTCGTGCCATTGGCATGGTGCCGACTCACCAAACACATTTGCAGGTGACCTTCCGAGTCCTACTTATCCCTGTAATGTGTTAGCTGTAATGGAAAGCCCTCGGATCCACTCTTGCCAGGTTAGCAATATTAGTCGAGCTGAGTGCGTAAAATTGTAATATCATTGGTTCTGACTCAAGTAATGAGTATCATGCTTTGGTCTTGGGTTCAAACCCATATTGGTGAAATTGTTTGGCTCCATATACTGCTCGCGGCTTAATACTTCGCGGCAGCAGACAGCTTTGTCCTCATCATTGACCCTGCCAGTCCTCGAGAACGTCGGTGAAATGTAGGCCATTCCCATTGCCTAACTTGGCTCAATCATCGTCCCACCATATACCACAACACAACCCCTGCTTCTCACATCTTTGCTCTTGAAACATGGTCTAGAACTTCATCTCATGTGGTCGCTGGCCGTGTCTCAGGCTGAAGTTGGATGCAAGGTATGACGCGAGCATATCTTGCTTCTTGATGGCGGAAAGGATAGGCTTGTCAACAGATTTCTGGTCTTCAGCGCGGGCGGAAGATGGCTTCTTTGCCTGTGGTATTGTGTCAGCTGTGTTCAATTCCTGCTAATTGGTGGACGTACCTCTGGCTTCTCGCCTTGCTTGAAGAAAGCGTCCTCACCCTTCTCACTCTTGCTCTTCTTTTCTCGCACAAAGTAGTCGGCCTTGGAAACCTTGTCTATTGTTGAAGATTCCACACCGCTGATATCGATCTTGGTTTGTGTTGCAATGACATATCTAGAGTTCACCCTCCTCAGTGGTACACCATTGATCTTGAATGGTCCCGTAACCAGAAGTGCGCCCTGATCCAAGTGCTTGAGGAGGACGACTCGCTTGCCTCGGAATCGACCAGCAAGGAGGATAAGGACGGCGCCAGGCTGGAGAGACTCTCGGTACTTGGTGGGCTTGATCGACTTGCGTGTCTGATAACAAAGTTAGTCATTCGCTTTCACCGTGCGCACCACCTTGGCGCATAAAGAATCGCGCAGACACAGTACGCACCTTCCGTGGCTGCTTCTCGTCGTACGCTGGGTAGAACTTTGAAGCTTTCTGGGTGTGATGAGGGACCGTCCTCTCTCCCTTGCCAAACTTCTTGGTCGTTGCGGAATTGGCGTCGGCAGAAGACATGATGATGACTGTTCAATAATACAAACAGTCCCGACAGCGACTGGTACTCAGGATGGGTGTCTTGGGTGACCTGTGAATAGTTGTGTTGACTTCGCTGTAGGAGTGGTGTCCGGATGATGCAGTTTCGACCGCTGATATGTGGGAGGCTTGGCAATCTCTTTTCTCGCCGCACCTGCCATATTCGATAGATCATCATTTTTGGTTGGCTTTCCAAATAGTCATGCCAGTGAGGGGCGCTAAACAGAGCAAACAGAGCAAATTAGTCATTAGAATCTCATATCCGCAGGTGGAAGGCACGAAGTGGCTACGTAAAGGTTGCGGAACTTCACTTATAGTACTCAGAGCTTTATTTACTTGTCTGGAAGCTCAACGCATTCTTCAAACTCATTGTCGAAGCATTCGCACCTCTGTTCTTGTCTTGAGCCTTGACCCAATAACTAGCAAGATGTCAATTGCACCGATCATAACATTCAAGGCTGGCGTGTGTGATCTTGATGTATGCCGCAGCACTCAAGGATATCACAACATCACTAACAACATCTTGCAGGAATCCACATCCAAGGCCCAGCCTCAACCGACACCTGGCTATGTTTACCTCTACTCCGAAGAGGATCTCATGCACTTTTGTTGGCGACCACGATCAGCCACTCTCGAAGATCCCGAGTTGGACCTCATAATGTTTCCTGGTGATGGCACATTCACACCCTACCAGAAAAGCAGAGTTTCTGGCCGAGTGTTTGTTCTCAAGTTCTCCTCGAGTTCGCAGCGACACCTATTCTGGCTACAGTCAAAGAGCCAGTCGACAAGCGACGATCCATCCTTTTTCAGCGCTCGTGATCTGAAACTTGGAGAGGTCGTGAACAGCTTGCTACAGGGAGAGGAGGTAGACGTGCAGGAGGCCGTGGCAGAGATGCGGGCTGGCCACCCACCTGGCGACGAAGATGAGACAATGGAAGACGTAGAAGGAACAGACCACGATCGAGAAGGTGGCGGCGCAGGAGCTGGTGCTACGGGAGGTGACATTCGCGAAGAGGGTGAAGGTGCGAGAGAAGGTGGTGCAGATGGTGGAAGAGCGTAGGTCACAAGCCCCGAAGTATGCAACATACGGACTTCTTCTACACAGACTTTTGACATGTATACAGGACGGGAGGTGCTTTGGATGCACAATCAATTATACAGAACTTTATACGAAGTATGCCGGGGTCATCGGAGCATCAAGCCCCACAGCAGAAGCTCTTCACCACCTTGCAAGACCTTCTGACACCCGCGACAACAGTAGCTTGGATCGATACGGCATCAGAGCATACATTAGATCAGCTAATGCAATACTTACCTACCAACCTTCCAGCCTTATTCAGGGACGATGAGGAGGAGGATGAGGAGGAAGGAGGCAAGCCTCAACAGATAAGCCCGACGCAAAAGAAAGAGCTTATCAAGCGAGTGTTACGCTCGCCACAGTTCGCGCAAAGTCTCGCCAGCTTGACCTTTGCCTTGCGAGATGGCGGTCTCCCCAGTATAGGTGAAGCTCTGAACGTGCCACTGCAGCACGGAGGCTACATGCGAAGAGGCGGAGTACCTCTCGGTGGAGGAGAGGCCGTTGAAGCATTTCTCAATGGTGTCAAGGAAGTAGCAGAGAGAGGACCGCCTGGCGAAGACGAGATGGATACGGAGTAACGCTGAGAGTGGGCGCCATCAGCCAAGACTGATCTGTTATCAAATGGTATAGGACGACACTATACGTGCGAACCTGATGAACCAGGGAAACTATGATGTGGCTACCAGATCGTGGGCGCAGCATGCTGTGCTGACCGTCTACGTGGAGCGGTGTTGCATGATCGTCGTCATTTCAGTTTTTGTTTAGTAGCTACTTCCTCACGTGTACAGTACAGTCTCATGGGAAGCTCAAGGCCTGTACAAATGAAAACAACTCCCTGCATGAACTTGAGTCGAAAGGTGATCAACCGGAAATACATAAACTTGGAGACCGTAAGACCGAAATCCTTGCTGCCACTAACTTTTCTGGTTTAACCACCAGTTGTCTCCACTAAATCGTCTAGGGTGTGTCTCAGGACCTCAGCCTCCAGCCACGGGCTCGGTGAGACGCTGGTGCAGGAGAAGTTAGCAGCGGCAGTACCCCCAATGACTCCTCCGTGAGCGTAAGCGTCCGCAAGGAGAAGAACCAGCAACACTGCATGTGCTCAACCACAGCCGTCATGTCTGCGCGGAGCTGAGATATGTTCTTGACGATTCTTGCACAATTGCACCAACTTTTGCTATAGGCAAAGAATTTTGTGTTAGATATTTCTTCTTGTCGCTCGCTTTATAACCTTCCAAATCACATTCATTAATCTGTCTTACCACCACAACTCACGATATCTATTGAGCCGACGAAGGATACACCGAATGAAGTAATGGACAAGCGATTCAACAGTTCTAGGACAGCCAGTTGTTAATACACAGTAATAATCACAGCATTGAAAACATGTGGGAACAATTTCAGTAGCATACTCGCCGTCACACAGGTAGGATCGAACAGGAGGGTTGATCATGCCTTCCCATCGCAGTCCCTCTCCAGATAATCCAGCACCTCAATCGATACCATTACAAAACCTCTCGAGGCCCCCTGATGGCGGTGGCCATTCACCGCGGAGTTTGGGAAAGAATGTTACTAGTCCATTTGCAATCGGGCATGGACGAACGCCTTCACTTCTTGAACGCAGGCGCTATCTTCCTGTTAACAGCGATTCTCCTGTTGACACAAGGACTGATCTTTCCGCACGCACCCCCACGAATTACGACCACTTCTCCTCTCTGGAAGATACACAAGCTTTTGCCAACGCACAGATTGGGCTGTCCTTCGACAATACTTCGAGTCTTTCACATCGGCCAAACGAAACCCCTTCGATAGTCACGACCTTTGCAGATCAAGAACTCACGCCGCCTCCAGATGATGGTGCAACATTCTTGCCACAAGATGAGGACGATCTTGTCCCTCTGACACAGAATACGAGCTTACGTCCTGCGGTAAAGAAAGACACCTCAATATCGGACTCAGGACAGAGGCACAATCGACGTTCTAAGAGAAGTAGTGTACAATTTTTAAGCAGTTCTGCAGCCATGGACAGGGGCCCTCGTGGGTCTTATCTGGGAGATGACTTGCCAACGTTAAACACGAATGCCACTACCCGCACGTCCAGTATTGGCAGTGGGACCATGCGTTCTTCCACGGAAGGCCGTCGAAGTTCCGAACGTGGTCGATCGCAGTCTCCGTCCCCATCACCGCTGGCACGAGCTGGCTCCATGCTCAGGGGTATCTCAGAGCGTGTGGTCAATATCAGTAACGATTCCGAGATGATGGAGCAAAATCTACGACGTAAGTCTACAGTTAGACGAATGAGACAGGCCAGCACCGCCAGTGCTTGTCGAAGTGACGTAGAGACCGGATCTGACAGGCCTGGCGATGAGTTCAATCACCCATCACCGGAGGAGGAAAAAGTGATTCTACCCCCTGAAAACGCGGAGCCAGTCTTGCATCTCACACCTCCACGTCAAGCCAATCCACTGCAAGGCAGATCTCTTGGTGTGTTTGGTCCGGAGAATGGCTTGCGCAAATGGTTATTGGAAATTTTGACTCATCCTCTCACAGAGCCAATCATTTTGATTCTGATCATCGCACAAACAGTCTTGCTCGCGGTGAATGTAGCGGCGGATGCTCAATACTTGCAAGCTAGGTCTCGTCAATGGGGTCATTCGGGATTTGACTACGCCATTCTAGGCCTCTTCGTCATATATACTGTCGAGGTAATAGCCAGAGTCATTGTGTCAGGCTTCATAATCAATCCATCTCAGTACAGCACACTAGATCGAAGCCAAGGGTTTTGGAAAGGAGCCACTGCTAAACTTGGTTCACTTTTCGCCATGTACGACAAACCAGAGGACAACTTACCACAAAGACGAGCGAGTATGGACTTCCAGCCTTCAGTTGTACGCGCATTCACGGGATTCCCAGACGAGCAAGGCCCAGGCCATTCTCGCCAAAAACAAAGAGTACGTTTGGCAAGGCGCGCATTTTTGAGACATTCCTTCAACCGGCTAGACTTCTTGGCTGTCGTCTCCTACTGGATATCCTTCAGCATGCAGCTCGGTGGTATTGATGCTAAACACCACATATATGTGTTTAACACATTAAGCTGTCTTCGGATCTTACGCCTGCTAGGTTTGACAAGCGGTACAAGTATAATCCTTCGAAGTCTGAAAAAGGCTGCGCCTCTACTGGTCAATATCGCCTTCCTCATCGGATTCTTCTGGCTCATATTCGGCATTATTGGCGTGCAAAGCTTTAAATCGAGTTTTCGTCGAACATGCGTATGGATCGGAGACGATGGCTCGGGTCAGAACTACTCCTTGAATGTTGCACCGGAAAACATACAGTTTTGTGGAGGATATCTTGAACCTGTCACAGGGCGACAACTGCCGTGGCTCAGAGCCAACAGTCTGCCAGGGACGACCGAGGCGAAGGGATACCTCTGTCCAATGTATTCAGTCTGCATGGAGAATGACATCAATCCTTATAACAATACTGTTAGCTTCGACAATATCATTAACTCACTGGAGCTGGTTTTCGTGGTCATTAGCTCCAATACTTGGAGCGACCTCATGTACTACCTCGCAGATGCAGACTACCTTACTTCGGCTCTCTTCTTCGCTGCTGGTATTGTGGTCCTGAGTTTGTGGCTTGTGAACTTGCTTATTGCTGTGATTACTTCTTGCTTTCAGATTATCCGAGAAGAAAGCAAACACAGTGCTTTTACAACGACAGAGACCGAAGACATGGATTTGATGCACGGAGGAAAGCCAGCTCCCACAAACAAGCTCCAAATAATGTTCAATAAGACGAGATTATTTTGGGTCATTGTCATTGCGTTCGATCTTGTCGTGATGTGCTTGCGAAGCGCTACGATGAGTCCATGGCTGGAGTCGTTTATTATGAACACGGAGACTGTTGTCACAATTTTTCTTCTCATCGAAATCGTACTCCGGTTTGCTTGTGACTGGCGCCGCTTTCGTCTGAGCTACCGGAACTGGACGGACCTTGCCATTGCAATCATCACAAGCATCATGCAAATCCCACCAATACGCAACTCTGGCCAGCCATATGCTTGGCTTACAGTCTTCCAAATTGCTCGTGTCTACCGCATCGTCTTAGCCATTCCAGTCACCCGAGAGTTAGTTATGCTAGTGTTCGGTAATGCTCTGGGACTCATCAACCTCATCATCTTCGTCTTCTTGTTTACATTCGTGGCTGCTATAATGGCATCTCAGCTGTTTAGAGGAGATATACCTGCTGAGGATGCAGCTGGTGACTCTATCCAAATTCAGTTCTACGACATCTGGAATTCATTCATCGGCATGTATATCATCCTTTCAAGCGAGAATTGGACGACCATCATGTACAATGTCACGCAATTCGATGCACACTGGGACACCGCGTGGCTAGGAGCTGTCTTCTGTATCCTGTGGTTTATTACGGCAAACCTAATCGTGCTCAACATGTTTATTGCTGTGATCCAAGAAAGCTTCGATGTTTCCGAAGACGAGAAGCGTCTGCAACAAATGAAAGCCTTTCTCCGGCACAAAGAAGTGCATGGAAGCACAGCCGGTGGAAACTTGGCCTTGTCTTCCATGTTCAAAATGGGCCGTGATTCTGTGCGTCATCGCGATGCCCTCGAGTTTCAGAACACGACTATGGAGCAGCTACTGAAGGATGCTGTCGTCCGAGATTTTCTAGATGAGCAGACCGAAAGTCACAAGCCACGGCCCGTTTCAACCCAACTTACCAACCTTCCTGTGACAAACGTCACACCAGGTTTTGTGTCCAAGATCTGGCAGAGGATTTTCGGCCACAGCGAGAAGGACCCTAATCCGTTCTATTCGACATTTAAGACAGCTCGTGCTCACGAGGAGTTTGATGCCCTTGCCGTGGCAAAACAGGTTGCGTCCTACCAAGAAAACAAACGACGCGCTCAACGACAGTATCTAAATAGGCATCCAAACTATAATGTGTCGCTCTTCATCTTCAAGGCAGACAACCCAATAAGAGTGGCTTGTATGTACCTTGTTGGCCCATCACGTGGAGAGGAAAGGCCCGAAGGCGTTGCGCCATGGAAACCGGCTTGGTATGCATTTTCTGCATTCACTTATGCAGCGATTGTGGCCATGGTCGTCATCGCATGTGTGGCAACGCCACTTTACCAAAAGGAATATCTCCAATATGCAAATAACAGTAATTGGCTGGACTGGACAGATATGGCTTTCGCCATCATTTTCACTCTTGAAGCGATCATCAAGATCATTGCTGATGGATTCTTCTATACCCCAAACGCATTCTTCAGGAGTATTTGGGGCCTAATCGACTTGGTTGTGCTCATTAGTTTGTGGATCAGTGTCGTTACCGCGTTCGTTCAGGAAGATTCTATCACTCGAGGCATCGGTGCTCTAAAAGCTCTGAGAGCTCTTCGTCTCCTCAATGTAAGTGACAGTGCCCGGAATACATTCCACTCCGTTATAGTGGTTGGCGGTTATAAAGTGCTTTCAGCCGCTCTGGTATCGCTGAGCTTGCTTATACCCTTCGCAATCTTTGGAGTTAATCTGTTCAACGGTCAATTCGAGTCTTGCAACGATGGGAGCTTCAGCGGCGGTTTAACAAACTGTGTCAACGAGTTCAACAATACTCCTTACAACTGGCCAGTACTATCCCCACGGACAGTATCTAACCCTTCGTACAGCTTCGATGATTTTCCGAGCTCCTTGTTCATCCTCTTCCAGATTGTATCCCAGGAAGGGTGGACAGGCGTCCTACAAAGTGGCATGGCCGTAACTGGTATTGGCCAACAACCTCAGAACTTTTCGAATGAAGGTAACGCCGTGTACTTCATCGTCTTCAACCTGCTTGGCGCTGTTTTTGTGCTTACGCTTTTCATTTCCGTTTTCATGCGCAACTACACGGAGCAAACTGGAGTGGCATATCTCACTGCCGACCAACGATCATGGCTTGAATTGCGAAAACTCCTGAAACAGATTTCCCCGGCAAAGAAGTCCATAAATGAAAGCACAAGCGCATGGCAGAGGAAGTGCTTTAGACTTGCAACGACGAAGAGAGGGAAATACCCGAGATTTATCACAACAATCCTATTGATGCACTTGGGCCTTCTGATCATAGAGTATTATCCCGAGCCAGCTTGGTGGGATCGATTTCGGACATGGGTATTCTTGGCTTTCACTATGGTCTTCATAACAAACATTGCTATTCGGATAATTGGGCTTACCTGGAATCGTTTCAGACGCAGCTCATGGGATCTCTTCTCCTTGATCGCAGTTGCCGGCTCGTTTATAACTACACTAATCGCACTAGGCAATATTCAGAACCTAATCTTCGACCAGTTACATAAGTTGTTTCTCGTCTCGATACTATTTTTACTGATACCGAAGAACAATCAGTTGGACCAACTCTTCAAAACAGCCGCCGCTTCGCTTCCACTAATCGCGAATCTGCTTGCTACATGGTTCGTGCTGTTCCTGGTCTTTTCCATCGCCTTGACACAAGCCTTCTCCTTGACAAGGTTTGGCGCGAATGAGAATACGAACATAAACTTTCGAAACGTGCCAAAAGCACTGATTTTGTTGTTCAGGATGAGTATTGGAGAAGGATGGAACAGTCTCATGGAAGACTTTGCACAAATACAACCACCATTCTGCGTCATCGGCGACACTTTCCTCAACAGTGATTGTGGTAGTGAGGGTTGGGCGCGAGGCTTGTTCGTTGCCTGGAACATCATCAGCATGTATATATTCGTCTCTTTGTTTGTGTCGCTGATATTTGAGAGCTTCTCATATGTCTACCAACGGAGTGGTGGGCTTTCCATCGTCACTCGTGAGGAAATTCGGCGTTTCAAGCAGGCATGGGCAGAGTTCGATCCAAAAGGTACCGGTTACATCTCAAAAGAAGCATTTCCACGGCTGCTAGGGGAACTTTCTGGTGTTTTTCAGATGCGGATTTATGATGGAGACTTCACGGTCAGAAACCTGATCGAGGACTGCTCAGTGAAACCAGGAGACACAACAGGGACTTCTAAGATTGTGGCTGGCTTGAATCTAGACAAGTTGAATGATCGGCTCAATCAGGTCCCAGTGGCGGAAATTCGAGCACGGCGGAGGCAGATGGATGTTTTCTATCATGAAATGCTGCTGTCCGCTGATCCGGAGAGGGGCATCCCCTTTTCGTCGTGTTTGATGATACTGGCTCACTATAACATTATCAATGACAGCAAGAGCTTGCGGCTCGAAGAATTCCTTCGACGAAGAGCACGACTTCAACGAGTTGACGAGACCATTCGACGCGGAATTGTCATTCAATTCTTTGATACCATTCACTGGCGGCGAAAGTTTCAGAAACATCTTCGGGAGCACAGATCGTCAAACCTCCAGGAGCCACCACGAATCTCTATCCCTGAGATCTTCGTTGAGAACCCAGACGACAGCGCAGACTCGAGCGATGAGGCAGCAGGTCGGGACTTTACAGAGAGTGCACCGTTATCGCCGAAGAAGACACCGCCCAGCATACGCATCGACACAACAGTAGCACAGCGAGACTCGATACGCAGTAGTAGATCGACTACGCAATTGTCGCCTGGTACGAGTCCGACAGCGACGCCTAGACGATTGTCGACGACAGATGCGGCATACCACGGCGGTAGGGAGAGTTCATCGCCGCCACGAACTCCCACACTAGGCGGACATAGTAGGCAAGGAAGCACAATTGGTGGAATGAATGCACAGGGTATTATGGAAAGCTTTGATGCAAGTGCCTGGGGTGAGACTTTGCGGCGAAGTTTTACAACGATCAGAAGGAGTAGTGACCACAATTGATTGGTGTTGATTTGATTAGCCTGGTTCGTGGATATCATATTTGGCGCCGGCTCAATACAGTAAGCAGGCTTTCAAGACCAGGAAGTGTTACGGATAGATTAATGTGTGCGAACATAGCATAGCGAGGAGTTAGGTAAGCAGGAAAGGATATCTGAGCAATGAGTGGTGTTACGATTGTATATGAGGAACTTGAAAAGAACGAGAGATGAATGAATGTACGTGAATCTTGGACGCAAGTATACTCCAGGTCTTGTGATAGACATTTGAGCTGCATAGCCAGGCATAACTACAGGACAGAGGATAAGTCCGCATAGACTGAATAGATGTTGGGCTCGACCAAGGCAGCCTCAAGCACGTTTGTTTTGATATCTGCGACATCAAGCATATTATGAGTGTAGTAGTATTTTGAGTGTTGTGTAACAAGCTTCAACTTTGTTACACACACCGGAGAGTAGGCAGTGTCAACCCCTGAACAAACATGCAGGTATGCAGCGACGTGTGATGCACCAGCCATGAGCGAAGCCGAGGTGTCAGGTACAAAAGAGTCTTGTCGACTTTGCGGCAACCACATCGAATCATGTTTGACAACAAACGCGTATCAGACGCGTTTTGTGTATGTTGCCGAGAGGGGTAAGCGGCGATCGATGGTGCGGTAGGGATGTCGTAGCCTGCCCTTGAAACCAAGTTCGACAGCTTACCCCCTGCGAAACCCCGAAAAGTGAATCTTGGGGGTGTCACTGGTGTTCGTGCCTCATGCTGGTGCGGCAATTCACGCGTCCTATGGGAAATGAAACATACGTCTTGGCCATAAAGAGGTAAATGGTGCTCGAACTGTTGTAAGAGGTATCACAGGTCACAGCAGGCGTCCACGTGTCGAAGATAACATTGATTTGACAGCGGGTAACTACTGTACAGGACATGCTCAATCTTCAGATGTAAGGCTTCTAATTGATATTGACGTGACTTTCCGTAAAGGTGATTTTATTTTGTGTTAGTATAATCTCAGCACATGGCTTGCATTCTCTACGCAGCCACTTTCATCGGCTTTGAGTGTTTTGAGCCTACCGACTATGTCTCTGTGCACGCTTCTCATTCCTTTTGACTACATATGATGCTTCATGTCGGTTCGAGGTGAAGACATGTAATGTGCAAGATGCAGAAAGCGGATGCTCATCTGTCACTATCGACCCTTCATCCGAAACACCATCGGCAAGCCAGGCGTCCTTGTTCCACGCGGTCTAGCCCTAACAAGAACCAGCGTCGCTAGCTGGTCTCCGTGCTGGATCTATTCTCACTCCACTGTTTGTCCGAAACCATTCTTCTATACCTCAGACAGTCAACTATTCGTTCATTCCTATCTGAACATTCACTCATTCCTTGTCCCTGGTACCAGCACAAGACCTGCCCCTACCTGCTCCCCATCCGTACCGTGTTTCACAACATTCATTTGACCCCTTGTCATACGCATGCTCTTCGACCAAGACTCCGTCAACGAGACACCATCCACCATTCCAGTTTGACTGGCTAGAGGGTATTCCTTCTTCCTGCAGCTAGAGCAACGTATCTGGACCCATTCTTGTTCATGATCCATAAACACTGAACAGGGTTCAATGCTCAGTATCTTTGAAATGGAAACTCCAACAACATACATATCCGGCTCGAAGCCCTCACATCAATCCCGTTCCTCCCTTTTCTCACTTTATGATCTGCTGGCGGATCTTGACGAATTACAATTACAATATTTAATACAAGAAATGAATAACACTACATTACAAAACATGGCTGTTGGACAAGCAATCAACGCCTGGGAGACTGAGAATCCATCTGCTTCCCTCCGTGCTGCCAGGGCAGACATGCAGCCTCCGACCATGCATTCATTCCACCAATTGTGCTTCCTTGCCTACTATGTCCGCCTAGTGTGGGAGTTCGTGGCGGCGATGAACTCTCCCTACCGCCGTGGTATGCCGCATCTGTCGTCGACAATCGTCTAGGCGTC
>Ga0115846_100095_pt2 | contig 33048 bp, 23 predicted proteins | sample InSIn5gowninarea_2_FD_83860 | JGI IMG/M metagenome (GOLD analysis project Ga0115846, IMG submission 83860) | reverse complement strand
CAACACCAAAGAACCAACCTCTACACTTTCTTCTATGAGCTCCAGCAGCAAGGCCAAAGACACATTGAAAAAAAAGTAGTAGCCTTGCGACATACTATCAGCCTGGCGGGCTCGAACCACCGCTCATTAAAGAGTCTCCAAACCTGCAACTCGGATCAGTGAAGAAATCATCAATAAAGATAAAAGAGTGACATGAAGGCGAGTACGACCATCCCCAGGATCAGACCGGCGGCCCACTGAACAGCGTCTCTCGGCGAGTTTTTCATTTAAGCCTTTATAACAAGACGGTCGGTATGTTATTAGCTGTTCATAAGGGTCTCCTCTCTACCTAGTGTTTTTTTTGTAACAGGGGGGTTAAACCGTAGTTGATAAAGCAACCAGAGCCCTGAGTGGCTTCAGGGCATCGCGAAAGATGCCCAACGAGAGTGTGAGTCTTATTAGATCCCCTTGAAGGACCGCCGCGATATCCCATCAAATACCTGGGAAGGTCGTGGAAGGGAGGAGGAAGGATTGTGCAAGGATGGGGATGATACTCAGCTGCTTGATGAACGCTCAGTGCAATGCGTTGGTCGACAATGATGTGTAAGAAGAAGAAGAAAAGAGAGAGGGAGGCAGGGGGGAATGCTCACTTTAAAGAAATGTTGCTTAGTAAGCGGGCTCTACTGCAAACAGTGACTCTTAACAGTATGACCAGAATACTAACTCAAGGTGGGCTCTGTTGAGTCACGGAGGGGGGCGGTCACGGGCTCTACGGACGCGCGAAGAGACGCGATATACAGTCCGACGCGCCGACAGACACCTCTCGGTCTTATATCGCTGGAATGATTTGAACACTCAAGAGAAACGACATTTCCTGCTGAGCGAATGATGTTTAGTCGAATTCAGGAGCAATGTGGTATAGCCGTTGGAATATGAAAGCGTCGACATCATGTCACTTAAGCTTTGACTTAAGCAGCAACGAACGTCATAAGCGACTACGAAGAACGAGAATTTGAACAACGAATATTCAGGTATGAATTGGATAGAATAACGAGAACTATATATTCGAATATGTCTGTCTGACCTCCCGTGCATCCTTGTCCACCTCGCAGTCGTCCTCGCCATCGCTGATATCATCGATCAGCAGCGTCAGTCTCGCAGGCAGCGGAACAGATGACTCGGGCATTCCGAAAGTGCGTGACCAAGAGAAGCGATTGACCTTGCCCGTAGGCGTGGGCAACGCGAGTGTCTCGGTGTCAGCAGCGGTACCATCTTTGGTAGTCTGTGTCGAACTCCAAGTGTTATCGTCGGCGAACTTTTGAGCGCAGATGATGGGAGAGAGCTTGATGACGTTCGTATCTCCCTCCTCAAGATAGGCGCCTGTCGTAGTTGTAGCTCCGGTAGATATCTTCTTCGCCCGAACCAGCATTCCTGGGAGTGGAGTCGAACACATCATAGATGTGGCGATGATGCCGAGGCCCATCTCGAGTACGACGCATGCGATGACCGTAAGGTTGGTCGGATTGAAGTCTCTCAAAGCAGTAAAGCTGCCGGTGCCCAAGACGCGGAAGATCGCAGCCGTACTACTGAGAGCCCCGACGGCGGTGACGATAGAGACCGAAGCTTTGACCTTACGGCTGAGATTTGACGTCCAGACAACTGTAGCAGGAAGCAGTGTATATATCCAGTCCGTGACGGCATTGAAGATCGCGGCAATCAGCCACCAAAGTAACATGTTCGACCAATGTGTGCATTGCTGTAGACTGTCTTTACGAGCCATTTTGCCTGGCATGCCGCAGAAGAAGAGACCGAGGAGCAGTTCGGTGATCGCGTAAGTATTGAAGGCGATCGTGATGGCGATGATTAGGAGGCGCTGCCATCTGCGCGAGAAGAATCTGTTGAACGATATTGCCAGAGAGGTCTTGATACAGATAGCAGTCATGATCGAGAGGTCGTAGGAGGCGAGGAACATGTAGGATACAATATTCGCCGTCGTGTGAGGTTGTTGAGGGTCTATGGTGGTCATGACCAGGACACAGCCGCACTGCCCACTGAACAGGATCTTCTTGGTGTAAGTTTAAGTCATTAAAGGTCGAAGGACAGACATACCACTGCTAGTAGCAAGATCCAGTCATCCCATCGGACACAACTGGTCACGAATATCTTGACCCAGAACCTCACGAACACCGACACCCATGCGAGCGATAGGCAAGCAACAACCAGAGCAAGCATATGAATCATCTTGCAAGAGTCCGAAAGTGCCAGTCAGTGCCTACAAGACCTCTCTGAATACAAGGTTGCGGGCAATCTCTCGAGATGCTGTTCACCACTTGATGTACAAAGAGTCGATTCCAAGGTGGAGAGGTTCGTATTCATTCCGAGCTATGGATTTTGATCAGCACGAACATGGATCTGGCCACATTCATATAGCACAAATCGCGGAAGCGTTGTACAGTTGAACGTTGGTTCCATACGATTCTCAACTGCCATCCGGAGATATATGAGAATTGACAACGGCTCAGCCTTACCACAACTTACTCGTTCATTACCGACATTGACGGATTGGAAGTATCGAAGTCAATCTTCAACTTCAAGACGGACAGCTTCTGATTCTTCCACTGAGATGTGATGCATTATTCTGGCGACTTTAGATTGTTGTTCTTGACCGACGCGATGTTGGTGAAGTCGAGCGAGGAACAGAATTTGCCGACAGAAACTCGATATCGAGTCAGAGCCAACGGTCAAGCTATCGAAATGGATGCCGACAGTCCGGATACAATGTGAGCTCTAGCACGGCCAAGTCCAGCTCCACGTTCTTCCAGAAGGGAAGCAAGAGCATGTCCGGCAGAAAGGGCGTCGAGACCACACGTGGAGATACGGCGTGCTGACTCGCACGGTAAAGAGATGGCTAAGTTGGTGATGGCATGCCCTTCGACGTTGGAGAGGTCTCGTCGTGGCATGTATCCATCAGGAAGGTGCTGAATGATATGTCACTGTAGCCCTAGAAGTCGCGCTCGTCTCGAGGGTTGTCGGGACCCGAATTACTTGTCTTGGAAAAGAAGCACATGTGCGGCCAAGGAACTCGAACGTGTTGAGGATCGCTATGGTCATGTTTAAATCGACAGAGCTCCAGCAGCGACGTGCATTCGTGTACCGGTATTTCAGGACGCGATGTAGGCGAAAGATGAGGAGCTCCTCCGCATTGCCTGTCCCGGAAGGTGCGAGTGCGGGCGCTTTGTCACGTCATGCAACACTTTGATGTTATCACCACCAACATATTTATCTCCCTTTCAACTTAGCAACCAACCAATTCAACCAAATTTCCTCTTCCGAACCGTCACCATTGCAACCTCACAAGTAATCATGGGTGGAGGCGAACATAAAGAGGCGGTCTTGGTGACTTTGCCTATGCAGGAGCCGCATGATGCTATCGAGCGATTGCAGAAGAAGTTCCCTCATCTCAAGATAACATACCGAAACGTGTCATGGACAAAGGATCGTGCTCAACTTGAGAAGGAGGTAGACAAAGGTACGATAATTCCTGATGTGAAAAATATATCTTGCTAAGCCTTATCTCAAGAGCTATGGAAGGAAGCCACAGTGCTGTTGACTTTATCTGCTCTGCCACCGAAACCATCAGATGCACCTCTACTCGATTTTATCCAACTCTTCTCTGCCGGATCCAACCAGCTTGCGAGTCACCCTATTTACACTGATACCGACATTCCTATCGCCACTGCATCCGGTGTCCATGGCCCGCAGATTGCCGAGTGGGTGATCATGACCCACCTCATTCACACCCACAAGTACAACCAACTTTACGACGCACAGAAGCAGCATAAATGGGGCTCTAAGGATGGTTCGTACCGCGTCAGTGACTCTGTTGGCATGAGAGTCGGTGTTCTCGGATATGGAAGTATTGGTCGTCAAGTCGGCAGGGTGGCCAAGGCAATGGGTGAGCTCCTTTTCTCAGCACCTGTTTCGCCAAGAAGCTGACGAAGTCACTAGGCATGGATGTCATCGCATTCACAGCATCTCCAAAGGACACCCCAGAGAAGAAAAAAGATGTCGGCTACATCGTCCCTGGAACCGGTGACCCGGACGGCGAGATCCCCTCTGCCTGGTACTCCGGCCTTGACAAGGAGTCTCTGCACAACTTCCTCAAGCAAGATATCGACTTGCTGCTAATTTCCGTGCCGCTCACCAAGGAGACAACTCATTTCCTATCCACCGAGGAATTCAAGGTCCTCAGCCAAAATGGCAAGAGACCTGCATACGTGACCAACATCGCCAGAGGACCTATCATCGACCAACCCGCACTCATCGAAGCCCTCAAGAGCGATACTCTTGCTGGAGCTTCCCTCGATGTCACTGACCCTGAGCCCTTGCCTTCGGACAACGAGCTTTGGGATCTGGAAAACGTGATCGTTACTCCTCACATCAGCGGCAACGGTGCAGCATATGTAGACCGCGCTTTCCAGATCCTTGAACTGCAGCTAGAGCACAAGCAAAAGGGAGAAAAGTACATCAATGTGGTCAACAGGAAGAGAGGATATTAGAGTATGTATAATGCTGCAAAGCGAATATTACGAATTTCCATGCTATCTAGAATATACTGCAACGTCGTCGCATCATTCACTCATTACTCACTCCAATGAAAGCCTATAACTGGCCACCTCAAAGGCCCTAAGCTCAATATCGAAAGAGCCCTTGGAAATCTGCACCTCCTCAATGTCATCTTCCAGAATGTTGCACTTCCACACTTTAGCGACAGGCACCTGGCCAACTTCAATGGAACCACGGCATTTTCCTCCCAAACTGTCATAGACACGAATAATGACATTCCTGCCCTTGCGCTTGGGAAGCTCGCCACGGCTGACATCCTCATCATCTTCACCACGCTTGATGGTATCAAGAACCAAGCCCTCGTCACTGTCCTTGGACAGCTTGAATGAGTTCATCAAGCCCTTGACATCAGAGACGTCAGGGTGCGAGTGTACAGCCATAGGGTTGTTGAATTCGAAACCTGCGCGGACGGTACGGTGGTCCAGAGGTCCTTTGTGGGGAAGAATGGCCCAGCGAATCTTGTGCTTGCCCATATCGGCATGAGCGTCAGGAGCCTTGGGTGCGCGGAGCAGAGAAAGACGCATCAAGCTTCCACAAGTTGCGAAACCATATTTGGAGTCGTTTAGGATACTGACACCGAAGCCGTTTTCGGAGAGATCGGCCCACTTGTGACAGCAGACTTCGAATTTGGCCATGTCCCAGGTTGTGTTGTAGTGGGTGGGTCGTCTGACGATACCGTATTGGGTTTCGTAGGAGGCTTCGGTATTGGTGACGGTGGTGGGGAACTCGACCTTGAGGAACTTCATGTCCTCGTGCCAGTCGACTTCTGCTTCGGTCTCAACGTAAGAGCGACCTCCTGGAGGTGCTGCAGAGAGCGAGATTGTCATTGTGATGGACGACTTGTCAGAGATCTTCGTTGTGGTCTTAACTCCTACGCGGTGACGAGTGTTTTCGCTGATAATCGTTGAACTTGATGCGTGAAGCTCCTTCCTTGAGTTTAAGTGATAGACTTCGACGTCCCAGGCTTGCCAGTAGAGTGGCTTGTCGTCAAAGATGACCAACTGGTTCGCCTTCTCACCCTTAGGGACCATCTCGCGGCGAGCTTCTCTGTCGTACAGTGAGGTAATAACGCCACCGGTAACTTCAACAACGTAGTGGTCGTTTGTCAGATGGAAAACGTCCTTCTTGACCTCTTTGACTTCGACACCCGAAGATTCCTGACTCATGTCCGTTACAGTGTTTGCTCCGGTCTCTCCTTGGAGAAGGCCATAACGAGCAGACTGATCAGGAGACGGCAGGGAGCTCACTTCGTTGCGGTTCCAGCCAAGAGTGTTTAGCGCAACAAGCTCGTTATCGTGGGAGACTTCGTCGTCGAATCCAAGAGCATGAAGAGCTTCGGTCAGAACTTTCTTACCAGTCTTGAACACCTTTGCGTATAGCTTCGTTTTGTTAGTTTTGTACCTTATGCACTATTTATGTTTGACTTACCTCGTCAGAATCATCGTAGCACATTTCGATACAGCTTCCAGGCAAGCAGTCGTGGAACTGACACAAGAGAACGTTCTCCCACATGTCATCGATGTCCTTCTTGGGGTACTTGTAACTCTTGCTGGCTTTCGAGACAGCATCCTGAATGCTGGCTAACGTTGCGAGATATTCGATATCGTGGAGCATAATTTCAGACTTGCGGTTGTTCCACTTGTTGTTGGCCTGGGTTGTGTAGGTACCTCGGTGAAGCTCAAAGTAGAGCTCACCATACCACGTCACAAGGTCAAGTCCTTCCTCGACTCTCTTCTCAAGACGAGCAAAGAAGTCGTCGACCGAGTCTCCCATCTTGACACGAGGAAGAAGCCCGACTTTGTCACTGATACCACGACATCTTCTGAGCTTCTCAAGATGTTGCCAAGTTGGACCGCCGCCTCCGTCTCCCTTACCAAATGCAAGCAGTGAGGTAGGGTCTTGGTCCATTGACTTGTGTTGAGTGATACTGCGCCTCACATCGCCAAAGTGTGCCTCAGCAGTGTATGTCTCGGCAGGAGTCATATGGCAAACAACCTGACTGCCGTCTAATGCGACCCAGTTGAATGTGGTGTGTGGGAAGTTGTTAATGTTGTTCCAGCTGAGCTTCTGGGTGAAGAATCTCGTCATGCCAGCAAGACGGCAGATCTGAGGAAGCTGTGTCGAGTAACCGAACGTATCAGGGAGCCAGAAGGTAGTACATCTCTGACCAAAGCGACTTTCGAAGTAGCGTTGGCCGTATACAAACTGGCGCACTAACGACTCTCCACTGGGCATGTTCGTGTCGTGCTCGACCCAACTGCCACCAATGGGTTGGAAGGTGCCCTCCTTGACCTTGCTCTTAACGCGGTCAAAGACAGAGGGATACAGCTGTTCTAGCCATTTGAACTGCTGGGCTTGCGAGGCGACGAAGCGGTGCTCGGGGTATCTCTCCAACAAGTTACATTGGTTAGACCATGATCGAGCAACCTTACGCTTGGTTTCAGCCCACGGCCAGAGCCAGCAGGTGTCGATGTGGCAGTTTCCGATGGCGGTGATCAGAGCAGGTTCGCCCGAATCGTATACTTTGGCAGAGTCGACGTCTCCCAGGTACTTCTTTGCAATCTTCCTGCACTCAGTGATGCAGTCGGTGCTTCCACCAGCAGCGATGAATGTGTCCATGATGGAGTTGCAAACTTGAAGTGCCTCGTGAGCCTCCCATGAATCTTCGGGGAACTCTCTGGCAGCATCACCAATAATCCAGAAGTCAATGTACAGAGCTCTAGCTTCCAAGTTGATGGACACAATGTCGGCTTGTTGCAACTGGAAGTACCTGTCTGGACGAGGTGGCTGGATGCTGTCCCCTCCAGGAGCGTTGCCAAACATGCCGTTGCAGGCCATCTCGATGTAAAAGACATGCTCCTTGCCGTCACGGAAAGACTTGGGCAAGATCCATTCGACACGCTCGCCTCCTCCAGTAAGGCCTTGTAGTGGTTCTCCCTTCTCATTCCAGATGAGGCCTTCGTTGTTTGCGTCCCAATGCAGTTCTAGGTGGTCCTTGTCGGCCAGAGAGGATGGAACGGTGAGGTGGACGCGGAACCAGTGTGTCGACCAACTGGGACCGAAAGATTCGCCAACCTTTGTGGGACGGAAGTCATGCGATGTTGCATCTTTGAAGGTGGGACGAGAGAGGTCTGGAGGAGAGTAGACTTCAAGCTTGACGTGAGGTTGGCCAGAGGCGCGTTCGGGTTCAATCTTGCTGGTCAGCTGTTAGTAAGTGGGTACAGTGGTAGAGAGTGAAGCATAGATACGGTAGTAAGCCTTGATTCCTGTATTGGCCGTTGTCTGTGAACTGCCTCAATCTGTCCATGTAAATCTTGTGAATCTAGATGGGAAGTAATGGTTAGAATGACTTCTTGACTACAACGGAGATAAGAGCAGCGTACTTGCTTGCCAACAGGCTTCGCAGCCAGTCTTGGGTAGGTAGAGGCTGAAGCCATGCTGGGATGAGAACCGCCGCCCATGATGAGGAGGATGGTTGGAATTTGGGAGGAGTTATCAAGGTTATCAAGGTTATCAAGGTGAACGATAGCTAAAGCACTCAGGTACAAGTCGACGTCTCCGCACTTGCATCTGACCATCACCCATCGATCGTTGCTTAATGCGGGGATGCCCCTGCGTCATGGAGGATTGACCCGATAGCCCCGAGTCTTGTGTCTGTATCTCCGGTGCCATCAACCTAAATACAACGACATATCTGCACTACCATTGAGCGTACTCGTGGTCGCTATGGCGCTGTCGTCTCACTCTGTATTCTGCATATGATGCTACTGAAGACGTCTCCCCTCTGCGCGCCCTCTCTGGGGTGACTGCCTAATGCAGCGTTAGCGCCGAGCTCGGATGCAGAAGCGTGTTCATCACATGCAAACTCCACCCTCCACATTCTGAGCCCGAGCCTGAGCCAAAGCCTGTTCCGAAACAAATCACGGAAAAGTCACTTCGACATGCAGTGGCCAGATTGGCTGAAGTGGCCGCCGTCTGACCAAGAAAAGAAGAAAAAGGACTCTGTCTTGTGGTCCGAATCCCTCAATGCCACCGACTGGTCGCACTATTCGTCCCCGAGGACCATCATCCCTACCGCCATCTTGACCTTCTCGACCCTCGCCTTGATCCGCATCTACCGCCGAAGCCTCCGTCGAATCCCAGACGCCCAATACATCACCCCTTCATATTTCCACAAACGCAGTCTCTACGGCTATGTCAGTCGCGTTGGAGACGGTGACAACTTCCGCCTTTTCCACACTCCAGGAGGACGTGCCACTGGCTGGGGCTGGCTCTCTTCCAGAAAAGTACAAGATTGGTCTCAGAAAGATTTCCAGAACAAAACTATCCACGTCCGCATAGCAGGTGTTGATGCCCCGGAGACCGCTCACTTTGGCAACAAAGAGCAACCCTTTGGAAAGGAGGCCCTCGAGTGGCTTAGGACTCTGCTTCACAAGCGTTACGTCAGAGCATACATCTACCGTCTCGACCAATATCAAAGAGTCGTCGCAAGTGTGTCATATTGGAAATGGGGCTTCTGGAAGACTGACGTTGGTTTGGAAATGATCAAGAACGGCATGGCTACAGTCTACGAAGCTAAATTCGGCAGCGAGTTTGGCGACAAGGAAGCCCAATACCGCAGAGCCATGGAAAAGGCCCAGAGAAAGCAGATTGGCATGTGGACTCACACCAAGCCTGGCTTGATGGCCAAGTTGATGGGTCAGAAACAAGAGAAGGTTGAAACTCCGCGGGAATACAAAACCCGCATCAGTCAAGCCGAGAAGGGGGATGCTGGCCCCAAGAAATAAGGATACTGTTTTCTGCCTATCTTTGAATCCTCCGACTAGTTCATCAGCACGTCCAATGTGCCTTGGATGGTAGCTCCTCAAGTTGCATCTCACGAGCTGAGAGATATACTAGCGACACCGAAGAGGTGCTCCGACGTCTCAATACAACACTGTCCTCAGAAGAGACACAGCTGCAAGTGCTGCAGTCGCTGCAACAGCTACGGCCACAATCACTCTCGAAATCCTCGTCGATCTTGTAAAACAAAGGGAGGTATGCCTGCTCCGGCACCCAAGGCTTCATTCCAAGGAATTGCGCCATCAATTGAGCAGCAGTCTGGTTCTCGCAAGTCTTGTAATCAACACCATCCCAAAGACCAGCATACACACCAGCGAAATACTGCAACACCTGTTGAAACATCGAATTATACGGATGCAAAGTGCCCTTGCTGAAGCAGAACTGTGGAATGTTCTCGATAATATCCACTCGCTGCTCGATATCTTGATGCTGAATTTCGGCGCGGTCGCGCAGGTGCACAAAACTGGAATCTGTGTCTTGAGCCCAATTGTCAAGATGTCCTCGTTTCTTCTCATCTGCGGGCCATAGATCGGGTCCATATTCTTCCATCCACAGCCAAGCGGTGCGGATTGGATGATATGGCAGATGTAGCTTCGGTCCACACCCCTGCACACTCTGGACCTCCCAGGACCATCTTACAATCTGTCTTGCCAGCATGTTGTGGCGTGCCGGGTCCATTGTGATGTCGATGCCGAGTTGGGATAACGACGTTTCTGCATTCTGCCGTCTTTCCGCTTCCGTGGTCCAAGAATTTATACTGTGGCTCGCAGACCATCTTTCAATCTCTCTCCGCATGGTCTTCCAGTGATTGGGATCTTCCTTCTGGCCTTGGACTGCGATAAGGGATTCCATGATTTCGAAGATATGATAGAAGCTTTGTTGAAAGTTCGATGTGTGGGAAATCATGGACTGACCATAACACATAGGCTTGTTATATATCTGCTCACAACCCGAGACATACATCTTTCTACCTCGCGACTGTTCTAGTAAATGTCTGACATGTGTGTTTTATACTTGTTCACAGCAAGACACTAATCAAAGACTGCTGCGCGGATGTGGACCTCCGAAACATGTAACATGTCTAGATCCATTGCTTTGAGCAGACCTTCTCCATCTCTCGTTCCGAATACTCGACCGCGACCAGTCTCAAAAAGGGCAGCCATCATATATCTATCCTCGATCAAAGGTCTCGGAGAAATGTTCCATGCATGTCCATCTCCCGAAACAAAGATCGGTAGCTTGGACAAAGAACAAAGAATGAAACCATTCTAGTACGAGGCAAGAGCGTTGATGTATAGTCGCCAACTTTACACCACAGTTGCCTATGGGGGGGGGGAAGCACCACTTTACCACGCAAACTTCCAAAACCGTCCCAAAGTTCTTACAAGGTTTTTCACGAAAATAGAAAGGTGGCATGCATAAAGAGTCTCACAAGCATACCAGTCAATATGAAATGACATGAAACATAAAAGAGAGAAAGAACGATATACAAGAAACAAAATCTGGGATTCGGTAAAACAAAAATATACTAGAGCAAGTAAACTAAAACTCCATTACGCGATGCAATGCAATGCAAAATTCATACAGAGGAAAGAACAGTGATGACTTCCAGTCGCAAATGCCGTACAATGTTATCAAAGACAAAAGATGATCGACATCTTATCATAAGAGAAGGAGGAGGAGGAGCGTTCGTAGGAAATCATTGATGAGGAATCATTCGAGAAGAACCATCAAAGGGCGAAAAGTAGGATTGTTGAGGATAGACAGTTTGAGGAACATGAGATAAGACAGGTGGAAATGCTTTGGAGACCATTCGAATAAACAGCTTAGTTTGCACCAACAGTCTCATTCGAAAAGATGCTGATCGAGTTGATCAACCAATAAGCAGTCTTGAAGGCCTGAGGGTTGTTTTGCACATACTCAGCACAAGTCTTGACTCCAGTTTCAGCGGCAGCTCCATCTTGTTCCCAGGTGTTGCCTGCCCAATCACCGCACAACTCAGTGTTGATGACGAGCTTCATGTCCTTGAGGTGAGAGTCAAAGTTGCAGCCGTTGCCAGAGAATACAGCTTGAGGCTTGGAGATCCAGGTGCTGGGGTCGGGCTTGTTGGCTTTGATGTCGGAGGGTATGTACTCGCGAGGGAAGAAGTAGACGCTGACGCCTGCTGAGGTCCAGAGGGTGGCGTATACACCTCCGCCTTGGGCGTTGAAGCCGGAGCCTGCGGTGGAGTGTACACAGCTCTCGTTACCGACCGTGTAGGTGTCGTTTTCAGGGGCGCGGATGCCGCACCCTGCGTTTTTGGACTGCGAAGGGCTGTTTACGTCACAATCGGGGGTCTCGAGTGTACCGCTGAAGAGATCAGATTGACCGCTTCTGATATAGTTGCCGGTTATCGCGCAGTTTGCCGAAGTGTGCCTAAAGAAAATTCAAGTTAGCATAGTTCTGATGAAGAGAATGGGGAGGGGGATTACGTACAAGGTGGCAGTGTTATATGGATGTCCGTTAACCTGCTCGATGATGTCTATTTCACCACCTGCGGGCCAATTGGTTGGGTTGACCATCCAAAGAGCTGGCCATAAACCAGGACCGGATGGCATGTGCTTTATATCGGCCAGCACAAGAGCGTGTTTATATGAGTTCTTACTCTCCAAACGAATGGAAAGTCGAGCCTCAGTGACGTTGGTCGAGCCAACACCGATATATGCAGAAGGAGCTGAGCCATTGTTGTTGACAACGCCAATGAGCTTGTGTTGGGCAGCATACGCTCTGGGCATATACTTTGATGTACCGTTTGTTGGACTCGGATCTGTTTGGAAGTCGAAGTTGTCGAAGAATGTGACTCCACGACTCTCCTCAACAAGTTGATAGGTATTGCCGAGGACGGTAGTGGCAGCCAAGGCTGCAGTTGCGAAATATTTAGTGAACATTGTAGTTGAATTGTGTGTTGTGTTGGGGTTTTCTGAACATTTCGAATATAGTGGCGCCCAAGGTATATATAGAGTGACAATGGCAACACAAGGACAATGATGGAAAAGCCTGCAACAAAGGAGAAACAGCGAGGCTGGTCAAGTCAATAAAGCAAGACACAATGGGACTCGATCGAACAATGAAGCAAGTTCCAGTCACACTACCTTTCACGCAAAGGAAAAGGCGGTTGGACGAGGGAGAAGACAATGGATATCCTTTGAAACGAAATTCGTTTGACTTTGCATTATTAGGCGCCGATGCGGAGATGGCGAGTATCTGGTACGGAATTTTGGGGGAATTTCAAAAACAAGAAAACTTCCTGACAAGCCTAGTAAAGGCTCTTACAGCTGATTAGCTGGCGCATGGAGCTTGATGGCCGTAGTAACAGTGGAACATTTAGTGCCACGTGAGGGTTGAGTATTTGCTTAGAGCTTTCCCTCAGCTTGGGCTTCTCTGACAGTTTCAAAGACCTGGGAATAGTCAGTAAACGTGTTGTAAAAATGACATGTGAAGCATCAATCTTACCTTGAGAAGCTTTCTTCTAGCACCAAGAGCATTCACGCCCTTCTTGTCGAGGGCATCATCGTCAAGCTGAACAAGATCCTGCCAACGCATATCCTTGAGTTGGTCGGTGTACTTGTGCAGTCTCAAGCTACGCAGCCAGCTGGGGATATCGCTCAACAGCTGGAGATCAGTAGGATCCTCCGGAGGCTTAGAGCTGCCGCGTCTACCACGAGGAGACCTGCCACGAGCTTCAGAGTGGTCAGAAAGGTAACCCTCGTGACTACCCATGCCGAAGTTGCCCATGTTGAGGGCATTCATGTTTGCATTCAGCATGCCAGCATCATAGGTGGAAAGGAAACCATTGTTTTGAGTCATGGGGAGGTTGTTCATGTTGGAGCCAGGAGGGCCAGAGATGGCGATTCCAGGAGAGCTGGGACGAGAGCGGCCTCCCTGGAGAGCAGCGAGCTGTTGGGCCTGCAGAGCAGCAGCTTGCTGAGGACTCAAGACTTGGCCAAGTTCGTTGGTCATGAGGATGTTCATGTTTTGCTGTTGCTGGTGTTGGAATTGAGGCTGACCCTCAGAAGAGCGTGCTCTGCGGAACTTCTTGACATCGTCAAGCTGGATACGGTTGTTGACAGTGGAGAGAGCGGCGAGCTTCATGGCAGTGGCGTTTGCAATCATGTCAGCATGAGCAGCGCTCTGCTGCTGGGTGTTGAAGTTGGGCATCATGGGAGTGTTAACCATGGAAGCCCAGCTGTTGTTGGGGTTGTATGGCGAAAGAATGTTCATAGCAGGATCTTGGTTGGGGGCAGAGACGGTGGTGTTTTGCAGGTTGGTATCGCTCGACAACTGGAAGGGGCGAGGGGAACGCAGGGGCTGAGTGAACTGGCCCATGGGCTGTTGGCCCTGCGACGATCGAGGTCTGGTAATGGGCTGGTTCTCGTTGCGGCTGTTGTTCCAGGGCGAGGGAGAGAGTGGCACAGGGGCATCTTTCTTGTCGTCGAAGAGAAGGGAAGAGCGGTCACCAACACGGCTCGAGGTGGGAGTGTTGCCGGTGTGCTCCTTGAAGTCGGCCTTTTGTTTGGCAATGGCAGCGGCGGCATCAGGGAAGAGCGAGTTGATGGTGCTGGGGTCGAGTCCCGAGTTGCGCTTAGCTCCAGGCGATGGTGGAGGCTTGCCGCCAAAGCCAAAGGATGATCTCGTGCCCTCGATGTTGAGTCTGCTCATAGCATCGTTCAGGCGGGTCGACATGGGGTCTGTGAGTAGACGTTAGCCAGAGTCTTCGTCTTGAGGTTAGGATCAAAACATACCCTTCTCGCCAAAGTTGGCAGGAGACAGGACGCCCGACATGGGGTGGCTCTTGGCCATCTGCTGCAAGACCTGGATGAAGAAGCGAATCTGCACCTGGGTTGTCTGCTGGAGCAGGGCGTAGAGAGCAGCAGTACGCTCGGGCTCACTGAGCACACGGAACCACTGCTCAATGGCACTCAACTCATCCTTGAAATCTTGGTCCAGCGTAGCGGCTGCCATGTCCTCGAGAGTATTTTCGTACTGGTCGATGTCGGCGATCCATTGCTGGGCTGCTTTGTCGGCAGAGTCGTCCTGGCTACCGAGACCAACACCACTGAAGTAGACCTCGCTGGCTGGTCGGATACCGCGGGAAGCCAGGGGGGACGAGGTGGAAAAAGCACCCATGTCGGCCGAGGCGCGCAGGTTGTGGCCGGGGTTCATGCCGCGAGAGGACGGCGGGCGCAGAGTGGAACTCGAGGCGTCCGGGGTGCTGTTGCGGTTGCCGATGGTGTGGTTGGACGACATAGCGTATGTCCTTTGGGTTGATGGTTGAAGGAATGTAAAGTAGCTAATAAGAAATATTAACTGACGGAGAACCTGCAGTTCCTGCTGTCCTCAAAGGCCTCCGACGGCGTGTCAGTACGAAAGCAGCTTTGTGCTCGACGCGGCTGCCGCAGACAAGCAAAGAGAGAAAAGAAGGACAGAAGCGACGAGGGTTGGGTGTCGAGGAGAAAGAAAGCGAACAAAGACGAAGACGCAGACGAAGCCAAAGCAAGAGCCCTCGACGTTGCTTGACAGGCCCGCGCAGACTCCTGATTCCTGTGAATGTCCAAGGGTCCGCCGAAACACCTGGCGCTAATAAATTCGCCTTTGGCTGCCGTAAATACTCGTCCTATTTTGCCTAGAACAGCTCACATCTTTCTCATTCACATCCTATCATTGTTCGTTGTTTGTCTGTTCGCTCAACATCGCTGCCCGGTCATTACGTCTTGCTACGTGGTGATCTCTGCTCACGCTGCGCCATATCGACTGCCTGCACGAGCTGTTCTACCCTCGAGTCGTAGCCTAATATATCCGCATGTACTCAGCCACCAATAGCCCTACGCCATCAATCTCGCTGTTACACCCGAGACTTTTGCGTCCCATCCACTCGTATATCTGCTTCTTGCCATATCGTCCTGTCGTGTTTCAACCTGCCACCCACCACCGCTCTCCGCCTGTTCTTGCCTCGGCCCTCCTTCCGAATCATCCTCCCCGCCAAGCAAACGTCTTCCAACGTTTTACCATCAGGTAAATGAATTGTTTATCATGACAATAACACAAACTCTGGTCGAGTGGATGCAGGTGTCTGCTGAGTTCTGGCAGCCACAGTCTCAGATTCGTGTCGAACTTCAGTCAAGTTTCTGGCGCCCCCGGATCACGGAGCCTGGTCAAACCGGCCAGGCTCAGGGTTGCTTCTTGGCTAAACTCTTGTTTTGATGCTTTCGGGACCACAAAGGTTAAATCGTCTACCATCAAAGGTCACCAGACATTGCTATTGGAGGTGGGCGTGTTTGTTGTAAGTAGCACTACGACTCTGTTTGGTCCATATCTTGAGCATCGGCATTGCTGTTGACAAACAATCCAACACGATGGCCATTTTCCATGCGCCTCATTACGGTGCCGGGCTCCTCCTGCGAAACTAGGATCTATGGTTTTTATCGAGTACAGCTCTTCATATAGGCCACCCGGTTTCCTGGTCTCCATATAATTCTTTCTCACGTCTGAGCCAGCACACACCAAGCCACAAGACATTTCTATCTGATATTACCAACTTCAATTCCGAGCTTGCTTCCGAAGACAACTCATATCTGTTGAAACTTTCGGTTTCCTTGCATCTAACCACTTCGCAGGCCTTGAACATATAATGTCCCAGCATATTGCCGCTCGTCGAGTCCTACTATTCAGCTGGAGTTTGCTCAAGAGAGCTGCTTTTATCTGCCGAAACGTTCGGGGTCCCAGAACATAGACAACTCTTGATCAACCAGGAGCTCATGCACGCTAGATTTCCCCAAATGTTGCCGCCAGTCGCGTTGCGCAATTGTACTTGTCAGAACGCACAGTGATATCGAAATCGATGGGGTTGTCCAATGAGAGCAAGCGAGAAGGCTGCTCCCAGTGGACCCTTCGTCATCTCTATATAGCATTGTGCATTCTTGTGTGGCTAATCAGCGTCACTCACCTTCTAGGGGGGAGAGGCAAACACACTGATAAATAAGGGGCGACAGGGGCACCCTCAAAGTACAGAAGGTGTAAGTAAGTAGAGGCAGCGATGAACAGGGGTAAGAACAGACGACAACTAGGAGAGCCAAGGTCTCAATAATTATTTGATGTATTCTGGTAATCAATTTCATGGCTCATTTGGTTGTTTCTATGGGCTCTGCGTTCTTTCGCGTTCTGCTTTTCCTCGATTGATTATCAGCTTTGATCAGGCCCAAATTTCAAAAAAAAAAAAAAACTGCCGCGCTATTTCATCTTCCTCGTTTCGTTTCTGACGTTCATAACTTCATTTAGCTTGAACTAGAGATACCTCCATACCACATCTGGTGAGACCCCGCTGCTTGCGCTTCCCCAACACACTTCAAAACGAGAGCGGACAGCAGTGCCGTGGTTCGCGCGTGGGTCAACCGCCAACCTTAGAAGTCCCTCTCCTCATTCAGGGCCTGTCTGGCCATGGCCAGGTCAGCCTCCATCTCGAAGGCCTCGGCCTCGAGACGCATGGCGACAGTGCGGAGACGCTTTGCGCGAATACGCATCTCGCTGACGTCGAGCAAGCCCAGGCTGGCGTTGAGGTCATTGATGTTGAGTTGGCCGCGTACGAGGGGTTGATCGGCAGGGTCTCCAGAGAGCTTGAAGCGAGAGATGTTGGGGAGCTTGTTGTGCTGAGAGGCTCTCTTACCCATGTGGGCGGGATCAGGGGTAGCAGAAGGTATGTTGGGGAAGGGGCCATCTTCATCGAGCTCAGGAGAGCGGCCGTGGTCCTGGCCCTGGCTCTGGCCCTGGCCCTGGCCCTGACCCTGCTCTTCCTTCCTAGTGCCGTGGCTGTCCTCGACAGGCAGCTGCTGGAAAGACTCCATGTCGATGTCCAGCTGCTGCTTTGCACCCATCTTTGCGTACTCTGCAGCCTGTTGACGCTTGACGTTGTCGACCACCCGCTGAAGGTCGCCGAGCAAGATCTCAGCGACCTTGCGCTGAGGGTTCTTGCCGTCTTCCTGGCGCTTTTGAACCTCGAGGATCATGAGCTCACGGGCGACTGTCAGCCTACCAGCCATCATGGTAGACAGCTCTTCGAGACTGCGCAAAACCTCCACGCTCCAGTTCCACCAAATTTCTTCATCGCCATTGATGTCTCCAATACGGATCTTAGCGCCCTTTTTGAGCTCGACCCGCGGACGTATCCTCATAGGAATTGCATCCTGCAGTTCACATCCCCAGTTCTTCTCGATACGGCGTCTGCGGTTTTGCTTCACATTGCGGTCTCTGGGGTGAAGCTCTTCATACTTGCGGCGGACGGATGCGGGACCAGGCATGGTTGGTGATGAGCCTTGGGTAATCGGTGAAGAGAACTGAACATGTAGGGTCGGTAACGGTCTGGTCACGCGTCATGTCAGTTCACTTTCGCTTGACAAAAGCCTTGTGGATGTTGTTGATGTGAAATACTAACTTTGCTTGTGTAGCTTCGGCCTTGGATGGTGTGACGGACAGCAATTGTAGATGCCGCAACGCGCAAGCTTTTTCCTGTCCTGGATAGTCGCGTAAGTACTGTGTTCGGGCTTGGGGGAAGAACGAAGATAAGGTAGTGGGAGGTAGAGAAGACCCAGTGGGAGGAGCAGGTGGACAAAAGAGAGACCCAGAGAAAAGTGCAGGCATACCGACACTAACTTCTACGCCGGCTCCTGCTGTCATTAGTAAGTGAGTTGAAGCTTACGCCGTCTGTCGGCTTGTAACTGCTACTGGAGATCTCGCCGGTGGAGTTCCACGGGGGACAGGACAGCATTGCAGTCAAAGGGACCACGGCTCTCTCGCCGTCTGTCGCGTTGTAGTATCTAGCAGAGGCTTTGCCGGTGGAGTTCCATGGAAAAAACAAGACAGCAGTGCAGTCAAAGGGACCACCGCTCTCTCGCCGTCTGTCGCGTTTTAGTTTCTAGCAGAGGCTTTGCCTTTGGAGCTCCATGGAAAACAAGATAGCAGTGCAGTCAAAGGGGCTACGACGCTCTCGCCGTCTGTCGCGTTGTAATTGCCAGCAGAGGCTTTGCCGTTGGAGTGCCATGGGGAACAGGACAGCATTGCAGTCAAAGGTACCACCGCTCTCGCCGTCTGTCGAGTTATGGTTACTAGTAGAGACTTTGCCGTTGGAGTGCCATAGGGAACAGGACAGCGTTCCAGTCAAAGAGGCCGCATCTTTCCCGCCGTCTGTCGCGTTATATTTGCTAGCAGAGGCTTTGTCGTTGGAGTTCCACGAAAAATGTGACAGCGTTGGAGTCAAAGGGGCTTAGCCCTCTCGCCGTCTGTCGCGTTGTAATTGCCAGCAGAGGCTTTGCCGTTGGAGTGCCATGGGGAACAGGACAGCGTTCCAGTCAAAGAGACCGCGGCTTTCCCGCCGTCTGTCGATTCAAAGTTGCCAGTATAAGTTTGCCGTTGGAGCTCCACAGAAAATGGGACAGCATGACAGTTGAACGGACCCTGACTCTCTCTCGCTGGGTGTCGACTTGGAGTTGCCAGCCAAGGTTGTGCGCTGGGCGTGATGTCGGTAGAGGTTTGTAGACGCGACTTTGATCGCGCAGAAAGTCGGCAATCCCCAACTGGAGCAAGTTGTCGGGTGACAGATAGAAGTGCGAGGATGACGGTGTACCAAAATGGATTCGGAGAAATGGTGTCAAAGATGTGTGGCGCTTTATTCGTGATGCAACGCAGACGCTTGGGGCTTTCCGGTAGAGGTGTGCAGCGGATAACGTGCTCCTAAAGCCATGGAAGGGTAGAGTTTGGTTCATAGAAGGTAAAACTGAACCTTGTGTGCGAGGAGACCTTGCAAATATGCAATTGTAGACAATGGCAGCAAACCGCTAAAGCAAAGATGTGCTGTCCACAGGTCTCCGACCTAGCCATCTTTGAGTGGCAAGAGAGAAGGCCAGGCGCATGATTGTACAGGTTGAAGGACACTCCGACCAGGCGCATGATTGTACAGGTTGAAGGACACTCCGACCAGGCGCATAATTGTACAGGTTGAAGGACACTCCGACCAGGCGCATGATTGCACAGGTTGAAGGACACTCCGACCAGGCGCATGATTGCACAGATTGAAGGACACTCCGACCAGGCGCATGATTGCACAGATTGAAGGACACTCCGACCAGGCGCATGATTGTACAGGTTGAGGGACACTCCGACCAGGCGCATGATTGTACAGGTTGAAGGACACTCCGACCAGGCGCATGATTGCACAGGTTGAAGGACACTCCGACCAGGCGCATGATTGTACAGGTTGAGGGACACTCCGGCCAGGCGCATGATTGCACAGGTTGAAGGACACTCCGACCAGGCGCATGATTGCACAGGTTGAGGGAAACTCCGACCAGGCGCATGATTGTACAGGTTGAAGGACACTCCGACCAGGCCGGGCAAGTTGTAAAGTTGTGAATTCGAAAAGCGTGACGCTGCGCGGGATCCAGGTACCGACCAGGAAGCAGGCAGGGCAGCAAGGCGAAGACTACATGGTACTTGCACGTATGTCCGTGGGCAAGGACAGGCAGAGGGGAAGAACAAAGGATGAATGACTTACTTGATGGGATAGGCAAAAATTGCCTGGCGATACGTCTTGTTGGGACGCGGGGACGCGTGTGGTGCTGGACTGTAAGACAACAAGGTCAATCAAGAGTTCGAGTGGACTCAATAAAGGGGGAGCTTAAGAGTGCCGAATGAGAGTGATAGGCAAGGTGCGGAGGAAGATACCAGGGCACAATGAGGTGATACTGGGATTACATACGAACAGATGCGGGATTGTTTCAGCGTTGCGTGAAAGATGAGTTAGCCGTGTGTACTCGGGGCAGGTCTTGTCAAAAGAAGTGAAGGGGTTGCAGAACACGCGAGTGCATGTGACAACTGTTCAAGAGATAAAAAGTCGATGCCACGCGCGGCGCACTTTCCCTAAAGCAACGAGACGCTCGAGATCATTGAGAGAGAGAAGGACACAGGCAGAGCAGCAGGCACCTACGGTTGTTGCCGATTCACCAGAGATGCGCGAGCGACGTCAGGACAGACTTCCTCGAATGCACTGGAAGGCTCGAGATGGGGAAGGTAAGAAACCCAGGCACCAGACAAAGAATTGACTTGCTACTTGGGAACTCCCTCACCAAGCAGAGCTATCGTGGGATTATCAAAAGGCACAATTCTTTGGGTAAAGAAGACATAGTCCGGTGAGAGCAGTGGAAACAGTCGCCCTCCAAGGACAACCCTGTTGGCTGCAAAAACATTGTGCCTTTTGATGACTTCCCCTCTGAGTAACATACCGAAGAGACTAGGAGAGCTCCAGATTGAGCACGAAACAACATCAACAAGCAGCTTTCTGGAAAAACTTGAGAGACCAGCGCGGAATGGGTCCTTGAGCATAGACATCTAATGGGACTGAGAGTCATCAGTAACGGCCGGGTCGAGAGCGAGCTTCAGCCTTGGGGGAATGCCAGACAGGTCAGCGAACGGGCCTACCAAACAAACAAAGAGCTACCCGACTGTGGATAATTGGGTTTTCGAGCAGCTCGCTGAGTCAATCATCTTCACTGCCAGTGACATCGCGTCAATCTCGGAAGCGACAGAAGGTGTGGTAGAGAGTGTGGTAGACTGGAAATGACAGCCGGCGTAGCCTGCTTTGCTCCACGAACGGACATGCCGATTCTCCGAAGGCGCTTAACGACACCGCCGGGACACCGCAAAAGTCGACAGAGAGTCTAGCATTGTTTGTCTATGTCCTCAGCCCTGCCATATCCGGATGATTGCTGCATCTCACATATAAATGAGACCGCGCCATCGGATCGAGGGCTATGATGACGTCTGGAGTCTAGCAGGGTTACGAAAGATTGATCGCTGGATCTGCACGCTCCGTCTTGATGAGCGGTCAAGGAAAGTAATGGCGTCAAACAGATGGCTTCCTTGATTGTCAGCGCCTGCGGTCAGAGAGAGCACGGGGTAAGGATGAAGCCGCCAAGCATCTAGGAACGATCTCATTTTAAAGCGCGTCCATTTTAGCACGCCATCATGGAACAAATGGAAGCTTCATGGAAGGTTTTTGGCGTCATGATTCCGTCCTTAATGTCCTGGTGCGCGGATGACCAACCTCGGGGCGAAACCAGCACCAAACGTCCGGTACGTACTCGAGAGTGTTCCATGCTGCAAACCGACAGCGTGCGCCGCCATCCTCTTTATCTCCTACCGGATGCAGCAAAAGGTGCACTGCTGACACAGCCCAGCATCCCACGCCTCTATCATCGAATCCTTCCATCTGTTCATGAAGCTGTGGCGCCTGCAGTCTGTATGTGAGGTCTGCATCACAACTTCCGTATCTGATCAATCCCAAGCGACTGTGCCCCCACGGCGCAAAGAGGCTGTGTTTATTCTTAGACCGCTATGTTGTTTACCTTCAAGATTACCAAGCTCTCGAATGACGCCCAACGACCGGGACCGGGTGGGCACAGGCTCGTCCTTCCAGAAAATGTGCCAGTGGACACAGCTCGTTCACAGACCGTGGTGGGGTCTTTGGCGGTTTGGGACGGAGTTGCGCGTCAAAACCACCTTTGCTATGTCATGCAGGTGTCTGCGAACTCTTGAGTTTGGGACTAAACCATTCCCGAGTCATTACCTCCAGACCCTGGTCAATCGCTGTCTCGTATTTTGGGACGCAACGCGATCCGTCCGGTCAGTTTGATTAACGGCCCGCGCATCATGTGTGTGTCCTTCCACCCAGGTTTCGTAGGGCTGCGGCTTTGCTTGCTTACACCGGAGGTTATCCATCCTTCCATGCATTGCAGTACCCTTGCGCGCGCGAATCAGCGTGAGAGGTTCGTGCTTGGCTAACCACTGGTCCATGTCATGGTAATGTTCCTTGCATCTGAAACGCAGCTTTCCACCGGTAGGGTCGGTCTGTCGGGACAGTTCTACGCTCCCGGGCATCCATATGAGCCATGCTAGCTCCCCACTGTGGTTTCCTTCACCGTAGCCATCCTTCGCACCTCGTGTATATATACCCAGTGTCTACCCTTAACCTTGACGATCATTCCTCAGCCCTCACATCCAAGACATCTCCAACCTACACAATGGACAGCTTCAACTACTCCAATCGCCTGGTGCATCAGCCATACACCGAGTCCTTTGGCTCACCGGTACTACTTTGCTCAAGTCCTGACAATCAAATCATCGACCACTGTTATCCGGAAGAATACCAACCTATGTTCAACACTTGTCAATCACCTCTGTTCCGTCCTATGCAACCCATCCTTCCCACTCAACACGAACATCTTTCAGGACAATGCACACCAACATGGCCAGAGTCATATCCCTATCAACCGGTCTTCATGGACTACAAGGACCCCTACAACTTCGGTGTCGTCCGCTCCAGCCCTTCTCTCCTTCCCTCCATCGAGCAAACAGTCCTGAGCCGACCGGTCTCAAGAGCACCTTCATTCAGATCTGACACAAGCTCATCGTGGATGAGCTGCCCGAGGAGCAACCCATCTCGCTCCTCATCGCCCAACGCAGGAGAGATGTCCAAGTACGGAGCTCCTAGCGAGGATGGCACCTGGAGATGTGCTTTCCCTGGTTGCACATCAAAGTCAGTCTTCAGAAGAGGATGCGACCTGCGCAAGCATTACCGCAGACACACAAAGACACTATTCTGCCGCCATATCGGCTGTCGATCTGCTAGCGAAGGAGGCTTCTCAAGCGAGAAAGACCGAGCACGCCATGAGGCTAAGCATGATCCTAAGATCGTTTGCGAGTGGGACGGCTGCAGTAGAGTCTTTAGCAGAGTGGACAATATGGTAAGTTCTACAGCAATCTGTTTTTCAACCACAAGCACTAACATTTCTTGCAGAGAGATCATGTTCGCCGCATTCACCGCCGCAAGCTCGTCAAATGAGCGAGTTCTAGATTGTCACATCACGATTAACGATACGATATGGTCGACTTAATGTATACTACTACTTCGGGAAAAGGGTCACCATACGGATGAGATGGAGTGGCCGTCGGCGTGCCTGTCGATATTAAATATTGACCGACGGGCAAGCTTGGCTCATCGATTGGTTGACAACCTCTGGCTTCGTGGAGTACAATAGGCGGACATCAATATGGAAGGAGGCATTGGGCATTTTCTGGGCGCAGGACTGTTTTTTGGAAGGGGGCGTTGATTTGCTTTTCACTTGGATTGATACCCCTGCATTTGCTGCGATTCATGGCAATAGAAAGGACAACAAGCATATACCGCTGGAGCGGCTTTTTCATCTATCTTGATCTGTTCTTGCACCATGATCTGCACTTTCGCAACACGTGCACCTCAGAATCCTTGGTACAACCAAATGCGAACCACACAACCTCGGAGTGTCAACCAGCAAGTCGGACCTCGTATCAGCAGCGCCATGTTGACTGCCAAATTCGACTCGGTCCAGCTGACACTGATTGGGAGCAATTTCCTTATTCAATCAAAACACCGAGATCCTTCGATCTCGCATAGATTGGGTTCCTGCAAGTTGGCACGTGGACAGCCAGGGTGATGGTAGCGTCGTGAATAAACTTCGTGTTAGAGGCTGTGTGTGTGAGGGTAGTCCATGGTTCTTGTCGTCGTCCGGCAAACTGTCTATTCAAGAGAACAGACCTCTGCTCAATCGCTGGTTGGGCGTCTGTTTCGTCATCACCAGTAGTATGATGGAGATGGATACATGATTAGGGTAAGTTTAAAGAAGTGTTGAAGCTCAAAGCGGAGACAGCATCTTGCAGCGTTGCCGCGACAACGGCAGTCTGTAAACATGACGACTTTCTCTTTCACAGCTTGTTGGTAGAGACACAACCAACCAAGGAAGAAATGGCAATCAAGATGGCGCCCTCTCGCTACTTCGAAGACAGTGATAGCGACCTCCCAGAACTCGACGAGCTTATCAGCCAACACGTCAAGGGACTAACACTCAATGCGCCGAAGCTCAATGCCTCCAAGACGACTGCTCCTCGTCTGGCACCACAAAAATCGACCGGAAGAAGCACCAAGACCAGAAGCGAGACCACGAAGACAAATGCATCCACAAAGAACGCGGCCAAACCCAGGACCTTGAGCCGCCCGCTCACAGAGCTGAAGACCGCTCCCGAATTGAGAAGACCCGAACCCAAGATACAACCTAAACCTCGCGCGCAAGTTGTGCAAAAGAAGGCGGGGGAATTGCTCAAGGAGCCAAAGATAAGAGCGACGCCACACAGAAGAGCGAGGCCCATTCTAGTACCCATAGAAGACTCCGAGTCCGAAGAGAGTCAGGAAGAGGTTGAAGAGCAGGATGTGGAGGAGAGCATCTATTGCGAAAGCGACAAGGAGGACCAACCTCCAGTACTGGCTCCGAGGGCTACGAGTAAGCCTAGAAGAAGACTCGTGGCTGGTAGAAGGACTCCAGCCATTGATTCTAGTGACTCGGAGGAAGATGTTTTCCACACTCCTCCCAGCGAGTCGGCGCGAAAGCCTTCGAAGGAAACCTTCACTTCAAAGAATTCGGACGACCTCACGCAAAAGCTACTTCAACTTGACCTCGATGGCTCGGATAAGGAAAACGACAATCTCGCAATTCTCAAGTTGTATGTCTGCTCACTCGAACTGCCAATGCACGATTCACTAACATATGATAGCTCGCCTCCGCGAGCAGCAAGACCAATCATGTTAGAAAGACCTGCCACTCCTCCACCTGCATCGCCTACAAAGTCAAAACTCGTCTCTCCCTCGAAGAAGAAACAGCGCATTTCAACACCTCCACACGCACCGAACTTCGAAGACTTCTGGAACGTCCACGCAGTCAACACCTGGAACGACGAATACTCGCCCCAAAAGCCCCTCATGTCACCAAAGAAGAACCGAAAGGCACTGCAAGACGACTCGGATTCTCCTTCTGCCTCACCTAAGAAGACAACAAGTCCCACAAAAAAGACCCGAGCTGCAATCGATGCGAAGAAGGACTTTGAGAACAAGAAGCACAAGCTCGTGGAAGACTTCTTCGCCGAGCTTGACACAAAGATCACCGATGGCAAGATTGGTGAACTGGCCACATTGACTGGCGGTGTCAAGTTCATCTGGAGCAAAACTCTCAACTCGACAGCCGGTCGAGCAAATTGGAAGCGCGAGACCACAAAACACAGAAACCTCGATGGAACAACATCAATCACGCAAAAGCACCACGCCTCGATTGAGTTGGCCGAAAAAGTCATCGACGACGAAGAACGTCTTCTCAATGTCGTAGCACATGAATTCTGCCATCTCGCCAACTTCATGGTCAGCGGGATTAAGGATCAACCGCACGGCCATCAATTCAAGGTCTGGGGTCGTAAATGCAGTGAAACATTCGGTCACCGTGGTGTGGAGGTCACCACAAAGCATTCCTACCATATCGACTACAAGTACATCTGGACATGCACGAATGAGATGTGCAGTCATGAGTTCAAGCGTCACTCCAAGAGCATCGACCCTGCTCGTCAATCTTGCGGTGTATGTAGAAGCAAACTTGCTCAGACAAAGCCAGCGCCGAGGAAGCAAGCTGGCCCGACTACCTATGCGGCATTTGTCAAGGCCAACTTTGCTGGTCTGAAGCAGGAGATGGCTGGAGCGCCGCACAAGGAAGTCATGGCTGCACTGGGTCAAAAGTACAGAGACGCAAAAGCCAAGGGCGAGTTGAACGGTGGAACACCCACTGGATCTGTTGACGGTGTGACGAAAGCATTGGAGGTGGTGATTTTGGACAGCGATTGAAGGGTGATGGTGTGTGATGCATGGATGGATGGTGTTTCCCAGCTCTTTCTTTTTCATTTCATGATACCCCCTCCCTTCGTTTGGTTGTTCATTCCTAGTGTTCATTTCTACATACTGTTTCGAGAGGAATTCAAGTGTACATATTACTGCATCACTATGTTCATCATTTGCATCATTCTCATCATGTTCATTCCTGCACGAAAAGATCCCAGTCCTTGATTTCGAAAGTTTGCAAGATGCGGTCGCGGAATGAGGTTGCGGCGTCTAGCATGGGGCCTTGCTTTCCGGCTGAGGGGTCGACGTCGTCTTTGTTGTAGTCGCCGCCTACGTGAGGGACGTTGACGCTGATGACCAGGTCGGTCTGTTGGCTCTCCAGTCGGATGAGTGTGAGAAGTATGCCTGTGAAGTCGGGAGCTTTGCCGCGAGACACGGCTTCTGCTGAAGGCTTGTGCGTAGCAAAGAGTGTGTAGGCAGATGTTTGGGGTCTTTGATGGTAGACATGTGGTCAGTAGGGTTTCGAGAAGGGCAGAGAATTGAACGAAAGCGAGCGAGGGAAGTACTGAAGCCTGAACACAACGGCATTCGGGTGCGAGCTCGGTGAATGTATGATTATTCGAAAGGGAAATATTAAGACTCACGGTAGTTTGCTGAATACTGCAGAGTTTGAGGTCCAGAGCTTGGTAGCATCCACATCATCCTCGACGATATCCTCTAGATGGTACTTCAGTGCATCCAGATCAGGCTTGTCGACACGCTCCAGAATATCAAAGACGATGCTTGTAAGACCATCCTTGTCCAAGTAGACTTCTTGGTTATCCGGGACTTGTCTGATTTGGCTGCGGGCGAGTGTCAGCGGATCGTTGCGCTTTTGCCTTTATGGACCTGGTTTTCTTACCTGACGTCTGCGAAGTTGGAGGGAAGGTCCACGGTCATAGCACCGCCGTAGAGCTCGACTTTGTTGTATGACATTATAGCGATTATGTTTGTGGTGCTATGGTTGAGAATTGATTTGGTGATCACTCTACGAAGACGCCTGGCACAGAATTTGTAGTCCCTTGACCTCAGGCAGCAATTCGATTCTAGGCAGACATCGACTCTCATTACACCACACAAACATCTATCATTCGCTCGTTGATATGCATTTCATCACAAGTTTGTAAGCGCTTCGAAAACAATCAATACATGAGTCACGGATGCAGGTTGATGGTTTTGAAGATGAATTAATTGGTTATTCCTCCACGAGTGTCGCAACTACCGAGTCACGATTCCAAAATATGTTCCTCCTTCCTATTCTCGTCACTTGGCAAAGAGTTCGTCGGTCTGTCTCTTTCCACGGATTTTCAGATCCGCGAGAGTTTCTCCGCCTCGTCGGCTTTGTCGTTCTCCTCCAACCGGGAACGCCCGAGAATTGATATGCGCGAAGCATGCTTTGGCAGGACTAGCGGTCTGAACGCGCCTTGGTTGTTTGATGCCTGTTGCGACGATAGCTGGAGCGTTCGCCATGATCTGGATCTGCGATGAGACTCTTGCTTGGAAGGCACGGCGCAGTCGCTATCGTACGATGGGTGATATGTGATTGTCGAAGGCCTGCGAGAGCGTGTGGCAGTGGTTGATGTCTTGCTATGCACCGAGCATGAAGTCTGCGACTGTTCAAGTAGCCTCGGCCATCTCGTCGTCCTCCTTGCGCTTGCCGTTGTCTGTCCAAGTCAGGCCGGCGGCAGCTTCGGCCTCTTTCTGTGAGTATGGCTCCTCCTTGAGCTGACGAACTCTGCATGAGATGTTAGTTCTGCGCAGTATACCAACATGACGAGTCCGGAGACTTACCTGCGCTTGTGAGGCTTTCCCTTGGAGTGTGCAGTCAAGTTTGACTCAGACTCGAACCATTTCGAGCACTCGACACAATAGAATTGTCCCAGTCCAGGCAAGTCCTCAGCGGCCTTTGTGCTCTTGTATTTCTCGAGATGCTTCTCCTTGTGAAGGTCGTCGTGAATCTGGTCCAGATCGCGCGTGTGACGGCGAGTCTTCTTCTTCGAATCTTGACCGCGGATGGCAGGCATAGTGATTCCCTGTTTGTGTTTGGAAGGATGACTTGTTGGGTGGATATATGCGAGGTGGAGCAGCAGCAGTCTCAGTTGCTGTGGTCCCGTAAATTTGTTGGATAGAGAGATATCTTTTTTCTAACCGCATGGAATTTTTGATCCACGCATGCCAAGCACTTTCACTATGGCTAGATTCCCTTGTGCAAACGCACAAAGTTGGTCCGAGGTCTGGACATTTCAGGAGTTGGTCGAGACTCGTTCTGGATTACTCCCACTGAATGCTTTGAGCAGCGGTAACTCTGTTCATAATTACAGCTAGTTGGATTTTGACAGCTCTCTACGGAGGAGGCACACTGGATAAACAGAGCTGGTCCACTCGGTATGAGCCTCCAAGCCCCGACTTTCACATGCGAGGAATCGGCTCCAACTTTTGAAAAATTCGATTGCTAACCGATCGAGCCGGCCGAGTTGGTCTCCCGACCGAACAATCAGCGAACCAACCGATTTGAGGACACCCGCCAGCCAATAAATAGGCGGAGCGCTCCGATGTTTACCGGCACGGCTACGAGGGAATCCGCACGCGGCAGGCACTGCTGTTTCAAGGGCTGGGCATGACAGACCCCTTAAGGGGGCCCACGCAGGAAAGCTTCACTGTGGGAGCGATTGTGCATAACGCACTCAGTGAACAGTTGCCGTACTGCCTTCTGATGTCAGACAGACGCATGATAGGAGCCGCGAGCAGGACAAGCAAGCAAGCTGGACGGAAGCGAAAAAGCACAGAGGCGGCGGGGGTGTGTAAAACGAGCAGCTAGACTAGACGGTCTGTGCGCACGAGCCAATGAGAGGGCTCTTGATGAGGTTTTGTCGCTTTGACCGAGGGCCAAGGGAGGACTCGTTGCGGTATCTTCTCTTAAATAACTCTACCGTCTTCTTTTCCATCAACACCTCTCCGCTTCACCACTCCTCCCACCCCCCGCGTGTCCTTCTTTTAGCCGTAGAGGCATCTAGGTCACTGTCAATAGCTCCCCCGCCGTTGACCATCACAATGCAGTCTGCTCGTTTGGCAGCGCGCAAGCTGGTAAGGCCTTTTCACAGCTGTTTCCCCTGTAGAAACTCGGTATTGACAAGCTCCATAGCTTGGCCGTCGCGCCTTCGCGACCGTCGGCGACTCCCCTCTCACCAAGAAGGTCGAGATGACCAACTGGGAGACCGGCAACTACATCAACTACGCCAAGATGAGCGAGAACCTGAGCATCGTTCGCCAGCGTATGAACAACCGCCCTTTGACCTACGCTGAGAAGATCCTCTACTCCCATCTTGACAACCCCCATGAGCAAGAGATCGAGCGTGGTGTCTCATACCTGAAGCTCCGTCCCGACCGTGTTGCTTGCCAGGACGCCACCGCCCAGATGGCCATTCTGCAGTTCATGTCCGCCGGCATGCCCTCAGTCGCTACCCCTTCCACCGTCCACTGTGATCACTTGATTGAGGCCCAGATTGGTGGCGAGAAGGATCTTGCCCGTGCCCAGGACATCAACAAGGAGGTTTACGACTTCCTGTCCACTGCTTGCGCCAAGTACAACATCGGTTTCTGGAGACCCGGCTCTGGTATCATTCACCAGATCATCCTCGAGAACTACGCCTTCCCTGGTGGTCTCATGATCGGAACTGACTCTCACACTCCCAACGCTGGTGGTCTCGGTATGGCCGCCATCGGTGTCGGTGGTGCTGATGCCGTCGATGTTATGGCCAACCTCCCCTGGGAGCTTAAGGCCCCTAAGGTTATTGGTGTCAAGCTTACTGGCGAGCTCTCTGGCTGGGCTTCTCCCAAGGGTACGTTTTTGCTTCGCACATATTTTGCTCGACTCAATGCTAAAACTTGTTACAGATATTATCCTAAAGGTTGCTGGTATCCTCACCGTCAAGGGTGGCACTGGTGCTATCATTGAGTAAGTCTTTGCAATCATCCCTAGTCTTTTGAATTCGGTGCTAACTTACTCTGCAGATACCACGGTCCTGGTGTCGACTCTATCTCAGCCACCGGCATGGCAACCGTAAGTACAAATCCATACCCTTGGTTAGAACCTTGCTAACACTCACCTCCAGATTTGCAATAGTTCGGACTATCCTCCCTATGAAACATTTGACAGTATACTGACAATTCTGTGTAGTGGGTGCTGAGATTGGTGCCACCGCCTCCCTCTTCCCCTTCAACGACCGCATGTACGACTACCTGAACGCCACCAAGCGCAAGCAGATCGGTGACTTCTCCCGCACCTACGCCAAGGAGCTCAAGGAGGACCAGGGCGCCGAGTACGACCAGCTCATCGAGATCAACCTCTCCGAGCTCGAGCCTCACATCAACGGTCCCTTCACCCCCGATCTTGCCACTCCCATCAGTCAGTTCAAGGAGGCCGTCAAGGCCAACGGCTGGCCCGAGGAGATGAAGGTCGGTCTTATCGGCTCTTGCACCAATTCCTCTTACGAGGACATGTCCCGTGCCGCCTCCATTGCCCGTGACGCTCTCGACCACGGCATCAAGGCCAAGGCCCTCTTCACCGTCACCCCCGGATCCGAGCAGATTCGCGCCACCATTGAGCGTGACGGTCAGCTCCAGACCTTCGAGGAGTTCGGTGGTATGGTTCTTGCCAACGCCTGCGGTCCTTGCATTGGTTAGTACAATCCTTTTCAAAATCCCACAAAAGCAAATACTGATTATTTACAGGTCAATGGGACCGTCGCGATGTCAAGAAGGGCGAGGCCAACTCCATTGTCTCTTCTTACAACCGTAACTTCACCTCCCGTAACGATGCCAACCCCGCCACCCACGCTTTCGTCACCTCGCCCGACCTCGTCGTGGCCATGACCATCGCCGGTACCCTCAACTTCAACCCCCTCACCGACTCCCTCAAGGACAAGGACGGCAATGAATTCAAGCTCAAGGCCCCTACCGGTGACGGTCTGCCCGCCAACGGCTACGACCCGGGAATGGACACCTACCAAGCTCCTCCCAAGGACCGCTCCCAGGTCAACGTTGCCGTTTCCCCCACCTCCGACCGTCTCCAGATCCTCGAACCCTTCAACGCTTGGGATGGCAAGGACGCCACCGACCTCCCCATCCTGATCAAGGCTCAGGGCAAGACCACCACTGACCACATCTCCATGGCCGGTCCCTGGTTGAAGTACCGTGGTCACTTGGACAACATCTCCAACAACATGTTGATTGGTGCCATCAACTCCGCCAACGGCGAGGCCAACAACATTGAGAACTACACCAACGGTGAGTTCGGCACCGTTCCCGGTGTTGCCCGTGACTACAAGGCCAAGGGTATCCGCTGGGTCGTCGTCGGTGACTGGAACTACGGTGAGGGTTCATCCCGTGAGCACGCCGCTCTCGAGCCCCGTCACCTTGGTGGTCTTGCCATCATTGTCCGCTCGTTCGCCCGTATCCACGAGACCAACTTGAAGAAGCAGGGTATGCTTCCTCTTACCTTCTCCGAGCCTGCCGACTACGACAAGCTCAACCCCGACGACAAGGTCGACCTCCTCTGCACTGAGCTCGCCGTTGGCAAGCCCATGACCATGAAGGTTCACCCCAAGAACGGCGAGTCATACGAGATCAAGCTTTCGCACACCTTCAACGAGGGCCAGATCGAGTGGTTCAAGAACGGCTCTGCCCTCAACACCATGGCTAAGCAGCGCAAGTAAATGCAATCACTTGATGTGGATTGCCATCAACCGCCACTGGGGATGTAGATACGAAGAGAATACCCGGGTACGAGGATGAATATGGATAAGATAACACCACGAAGGGTGGATATATCAGGATTACGAGGCCTGGCAGCCCTTGATTGGGTTCGTCGCGCAAGGAGTTTTCTTTACGGCCCTTGTCCGGCCTCAATAGGGTTGGGTTTGGCTTGTATTTGTGATGGTGTTAGCATGCAATGTACGATTCGATTTGTTCATCTTTAACATATCTACATGGTTTCAGCACTCGCGACGTGATTATGCCTATAAATGAATGGCAATGAGTGAGTGAATGGTGTACTATCGTGTTGGGTGCGCTAGGCTTTAGAGCACTTTGCTACCTTGATCGGAGTGCTTCAGGTCTAATTGACAGGTCATACACAATCTAAAACGTCTCTAGATTGGCTCTGAAATGGCTACACTGTTTATTTATCGCATTTGATCTTTGGCCTTTCACCGCTGAATCCTTCAAGAGCGCTCGACGTCCAGTTGGAGCTGACAGGGGTTCGTAAACCACAGTAGGCATTGATAGGCATGATCTGCAATGAACTTGAGGGTTGACCTGAAGTCTTCCCCGGTCTTGGATAGCACTGCACGTGACTAGCAGCGTCGCCCTGGCAACGGCAAACAACAAACCTGAGACCTGACCTCGTCATTCTTTCCACATTATTCTAGCACGTATCACACGGTACAAATTGTGTACATTCACATTCCGTTTATAGGGCACTATTATTACCGCTGTCTCTTATCTGCGGTTTTCATCTGCATTTCCTATAAGCAATGGCTCGTCTACGCAAAGCCTCTCCATTGGAACCCATTGTATCTTTCCATCAACCAGATCAGACTCGGCCGAGACGTTCGAGTCCTAGGAAAGCCGTACGGGATGTCAGTTACATCATCTCGTCCGATGAAGATGAAGAGAATGTCCCATTGAGACCAAAGATCTCCAAACGCGATCTGTCCGACCCTCCGTCAATCTTCCAGGATGACACCTTCTACACTTCCAGAACACACGACAGCCCCTCAGTGGTCGCATTA
>Ga0115846_100165_pt1 | contig 33116 bp, 23 predicted proteins | sample InSIn5gowninarea_2_FD_83860 | JGI IMG/M metagenome (GOLD analysis project Ga0115846, IMG submission 83860) | reverse complement strand
ACGGACCTGAAGACCATTACTCGTGAGATCGTCCGATTTCGATAAACAAGCCATATCTCGCCAATGCAACTTCATGGAGCTGTTCAAGAGCCACTGCCAGGCTTGTGGTTGGAGCTTAATTTGCGCTTGAAGTCGTTGAATGTACCTCCTTTCGAGGTGGTCACTAGAGTCGGCGTCTTCTGTAAATAACTCCATATCTTCTGCCTCGAGAAGAGACATGGTAGTTGCTCTACGTTTAGATGTATATTCCAGATGCTTCAAATGGAATACCTTTAATTCTGGTAAACGTGTTTGATATAGCTCCCCGCTTGCAAGAAGAGTGTTTAGCGATGAGAAGGAAACGGTTTCTACGCGGTGGAGGAAAGTCTTAGCTCTGGGCAACAAACTGTGATATTCAGCTGTCCCTCGAGCATCAAGAGTTTTGGTGAAGTTATTGTTGATCACTTCGGTTGCGAGGCCGTGCACCGTCTGACATACCGAAAGTGGTGACATGAAGAGTTTGGCCGAGGCATCGATCTGGTATAATGGCCATCTCGAGCGAACGGGAAGCTTCTTGAGGCATAGATGCCATGGATCATAGAGATATCCCAGAATCTGTCGCTGGATCTCTACTGGTAGGTCAAGCAGATTGGTAGTCATCGTGTTGCTAACAGGAATTATCCACAGTGTGGTTGCAAATCATCGTAGCTCGCAAATCGCATTATTAGACTTGGACTTGCAAGTCGAGGTTGGAGTGGACAGCTTCTCCAAGTGTCAATGAAAAGGGGATTTGATAACTTTCGAGTTCGATTTCCCGAAGCTTGAAGCAGTGAAGCATACAAGTTGTGCTATATTTTAAAGTATAAGATGTGCAATTACAGTAAGTCTTGTATCGGTTGTAGTCGTTATCGACTGATTCCCAACCGGGCACATTACTACATGTTAAACATTAAATTTGCATAATACCCCTACTGATGTGCTCCGCAAATACGAGGAGTGCTCTGTGGCGATTCTTTCCTTTTCTTGACAGTAAATTCCAATGACTATCGTTGTGATCTGGTATCGTGATCTCAGCTCCCCATGACCTCATCCTTTATACCGTGCAACATTTGTTTCGTCCTTCCAAACCTAGCTTGCCACCGTCCCTTCCACTTTCTTGCTGCTCTCTTGACCCTCTTGACTGGATAGTTGACAGGGCTCTCTCCACCCATAAAGATCATTGAATCGTAGAGAAATCCACCAAGAATTGTGCCACATATGGGTGCCAACCAATTGACGCGGATCCAGTACATGTCTGCGAAAAGCGATGGATGCGGATTGGTACTGTATCCAAGCACAGTTAATGCCACACGTGGTCCGAAGTCTCGTGCTGGGTTCATAGCTAGACCGGTATTGAAACCGAAAGCCATGCCGAGGACTGCAACAAGCAATCCAACAATGAATGCATTCATGCCTGCGCCTGGTGGAGCGTTCGTATCATCACCGAGTGCGAGCACCGCCACTGCCAGTATCGTGGTCCCGACAAGCTCGGTCAAAAAGGCTGTGCCCGTACCAACCCATGGTTGTCGCGGAAATGTGAGGTAGTTCACCAGCACCACAGACGCCTGAGGCATTGCACTAGGCTCGAATATTACTGGGTGCTGGCCCTGTACAGCCAGATCTCGAGCTTGCAATGCTATTAGACCCGGTCGGAAGATAGCGAAAGTGATGAGAGTAGCAAGAAAGGCTCCAACCATTTGTGCAGTGATGTATGACGGTATCTTGCTCAGTGGAAATCCGCGATATATGTAAAGCATGATTGAGATTGCTGGATTGAGGTGAGCACCAGAAATACCACCCGCAACGTAGATCGCAATCATCGTGGCGAGACCCCAAGCCCAATCACCGGTATCACCTACGCCTGCCGCGCCTCGAGAGACAGTAAGTGCCAGGTTGGCACTGAAACCGAGCGTGTATTGAACGGTAATGCCTAGCAACTCCGCCAGAGGCTCTCGAAAACGAAGACGAATCACCGACCAGTATGTGTGCAAATTGTGCACATCCTCATATGGCAACTTGAACGCATTCTCTAGCTCTTTCGCTCTGTTTGCATTGGAGATTGCTTCATCAAGACCAGCTAGTTCCGGATCGGACGGATGATGCTGATATTCTTCGTCTTCCTCAATGATGGGTTCACCTAGATGGGATTGAATATCGGGGATATCAGTCGGCGCAGTATATGCCTTTCGCGGGTATCCCATGGGTGAGAAACCCGGAGAGTCAAGGCGCTGTCGTTGGAACGTTTCGAATAAACTAAGTTCTCTTTCGCGTCTAATTTCGTCAAGCTGAGCAGCAGTTCTGCTAGGTCGAAGAGAAGGCTCAATTCTACCAGACTCTAGATCTGCGACTGATTCTGCCTGGTCCTCCTTCTGCATTACTCCGCTCTCTAGCTCGTCCTTAGTCGGAACCATGCCAGGCCGCAACACATGAGGAAGAGGCTTTGCCAGACCCCAGACAGGTCGGACATTGACGGGCTGATCATAGGCGGGATTCAGCTGTGCATACCCAGGATCAACATATGGGTGGTTGGCAACCATAGTATCAATAGGTGGCGGCCCAGCTAACGAGAATCTTCGTGAAACAGTGTCGTGGTCTCTGCCGGACGCAGCAAATGCCACTGACCTACGGTCCGAATCCATGAAATGCCTCCATGAGTGAGAAGGAGCAGGGCTCTGACTCTGTCGAACACTGCCAAAACGACGGCGGATGCTGGGCTGTCGAAAGCTGATGGTGGTACTTCTGACATGGCGAAGCTGACGCGATGAGTCTTGGTCTGCAAAGTCCCTTGCCAGGAGTCTTGTTGCTTCCTGATCACTAGTATTTCGTGCTAATCCAGGGAGGTGAAACCTTGGGAAACGTTCGTCATGGTGACTTGAGGTATTGCTCACCTCACGCTGTACGGATGGTCTTGGTGTACGTTCACCTTCCTGCTGCCCTTGCGAGGTTGACCTGGGCCTCGATCGTGTTCCTGAGATTGAAGCATCCTCAGGGTGTTTAATGCTACTCATACTGGCGATAGCCTGGGGATAGACGAGACTAGGCGTTCCTAGGGTTCGGAATCACGGGTGTACGATGTGTCAGTGATGACCGACAGTCTTCAGAGCACGTCTCACTTAGTCAAACGTATCAGCAACTGAGTCGGCTCATCATGAAACATATAACAACACGAAAACTGGTACTGCATAGCATAGTGTTGCTTCAATGTGATATTGAAGGTCAAAGTCAACGTGATGCAATTTGATTAAAGACAAGCCGGGTGAGATATGCGGTCTGGAGGTAGAAAAGGATTGGATATCATCATCTATTCAATTACATGCATCGAAATCATATCATCTGATTGATTTTTGTGAACATGTGAAAGTTGAAGACGTATCGACGAGTATTTGGAATGCACGTGGGTCACGTTACTACGATAAACTTTAGTGCTGAATAACCTACACCTTGCGCTGCTCTGTTATTTAGTGTACCCTGACAGCCCAGGTTCAATTGCAATAACTATGCGGTGGTATGGCATTCTCACACTTGGTGCCATCTGGACCACGGTCTTGACTCCGGCTCTTTCGATCTTTGTTGACGAGGCATACAACATCGACTTCCACCACGCACTGTTAGGAATACCACAACCCCACACCACATTCTTCCATAAACCAGATGTGTCCACAAGTGCGGCTGCTCTGCTATACACATTGACCGATAAAGGCATACTGGGCGCCGTAAATCCTCGAGATGGGTCTGTGGTATGGCGGCAGCCATTGAGTGACCAACCTCAGAACAATGTCACCAATGCTTATGTGGTAGCTGGTGAAGGAGACGGGAAAATAACAACTGCGTTTGGAGATAGCGTGATTGCTTGGGATGCCAGAGATGGCAGGCTGGTTTGGTCTCACAATTTCAAGGGAAGGGGCAAAGCTGTCGGCCTACAAGCCGTTCCTGTGCTCGGAAGCAGTACAGATGGTGCTGTTCAAGATGTGCTACTTCTCTCGCAACCACAAAACGGAGTAGCTGGACACACTGTTTCGCGGCTTGGAGGCGATGGTTCAGGTGAAAGATGGCACCACACCGATTCCGATATCAAGCTTGGCGTGACCGTCTCCATTGCGGCCTCGCCGAAGCACGTTTTCTACATCACAAAATCTGCCGGCATCGTCTCAGGACAAAAGGTCAAGGTTGTGGTGCTCGACATCACAAACGGACAACAGGTAAGAGACTACTCGCTGAGTTTGGACACTGAATCTATCTCCAACGACAAACAGCAAGTGGCCGCGTCCTGCTCCGTAGCACCGTTTTTGATCACTTCAGAAAGGCCGTACAAAACCCTCAAGTTTAATCTTTTGGGCTCCACCAAGGTGTCAACAATCACATTGGAAGACAAGAATGAGGACATTGTGTCAGTCCAAGTACATTCCGTATCTGGAGCAAAGACCGTTGGTCATTTCCTGGTCCACGTACAGTCAGAGACGAAGAATTGGGCAGAGGTTTATCACATCGACGCTGGAACGGGGGAGCCTAAGAAAGCATTTTCCTTACCAGCTATTGAAGAACCTAGCACCTTTGCGGCAAGCAGCAATGCGAAGAGTGTGTTCTTCACAAGAGTCACTGGTACAGAAGTTTCAGTCCATTCTTCTGAATCGCACGGGCGACTGGGCCGGTGGTCCCGAAGAGAAATTGGTGTCGGTTACACTCATTCAACTCAGCCAATTCACGCTGTGGCCGAAGTTGCAAGCCGTGAAGGTACTTCTGTAGCTGTGAGAGTAGCTGTCACATCACCACATGGAAGCTGGTATCTTATTCGAGATGGGGATACACAATGGTCGAGACCTGAGATGCTGGCATACACAACTATGACAACTTGGTTCGACGATATTCCAGCAGATTCGTTAATCCATGAACTGGAAACTGAAGCTTCTGTCGATCCTGCGACGGCATACGTAAACCGTGTATACCGACATGCTAAGGAATTTATGTCTCTTCCTCAGTATTTGATGGAATTGCCTGAAAGGATACTCAACCCCACGACAGACGAAGTTTCCACTCGTCAAATGTTGATCGGGTCGAAATCGATCATTCTTGCTACCAGTTTGAAAAGTCTATTCTCCTTGAGTGGTGTAGACGGCAAAATCCAGTGGTATGCAGATCTGACTTCATCTTTAGACTCCGACGTACGATCCTTGACTTCGCAGGAAGGGCGAGTCACGCTGTATACTGCTCAAGGATCAATTGTCGTAGTCAATGCTACCACCGGAGCACTTATTGAACGAAAGTCAGGGTCTATTGCTTCATCACAACTCATTGAACTGCCAGGATTCCCAGCACCAACTACCATCAAAGTAAATGAGGATGGCATTCCATCTTACGCTTCCGATCTTGCGCCATCAACACCTGCTGAAGGTAACGCTATCATAACGCTGAGCAAGAACGGCGAGGTACTCGGCTGGACCGTCGGCTCTACCATTACTCAAACATGGTCCTTCAAACCAACAAACGCCGAAGTCATTTCTATAACTGGCCGGTCTGCCCACGATCCCATCGCTTCGATTGGCAAGGTTCTAGGTGACCGCTCAGTGTTCTACAAATATCTTTCACCAAACCTTGCAGTCCTCAGCGCCATCTCTACATCCACTGCCAAGGAATCTCTAACCATCTATCTCATCGATGTTGTGACCGGTACAATCCTCTACTCCTCCACTCATCCAGGACTCTTACAAGACTCTCCAATCTCAGCAGTCATCTCCGAAAACTGGCTAGCCTACACATTCACATCCTCTGACCCTTCCACAGCCGCCCTCTCAACACAACTCATAATCTCAGAACTCTACGAGTCCTCCCTCCCCAACGACCGAGGCCTCCTCTCCGAACGCGCAAATTACTCATCCTTCGATCCCGACGCCATCCACAATCCCCACGTAATAAGCCAAGCCTTCACCCTCGCCGAACCAATCCAAAACCTCACAGTCACTCAAACAGCCCAAGGAATCGCAACCCGCGAACTCCTAGCCTATCTCCCCAACAGCCACGCTATCGCCGCTATCCCAATGCACATCCTCAACGCCCGCCGCCCGATAGACCGCGACCCCAACGCCAGCGAAGCAGAAGAAGGGCTGTTCCGGTACCAGCCTAATCTGGACTCGGATCCGAAGTTCTTTTTAAGTCATGCTAGAGAAGTCATGGGCATCAAACAGATTTCGTCGACGCCGACGCTGCTAGAGAGCACGAGTATAGTGTTTGCATTTGGTCATGATGTTTTTGGGACGCAGGTCGCGCCAAGTCAGACTTTTGATGTGTTGGGGAAGAACTTCAACAGAATTCAGCTTGTCTTGACGGTCGTGGCGCTGTATATTGGTGTTGTGGCTATTCGACCTTTTGTGAGGCGGAAGGTGGTAGAGCAGGGATGGCTATAAATTAAATACCAATAGAGCTTGCGTATGGTAGGTAGCAATAGCTCTACGTAGGTACGATAAAGCGTTTGACGTCGCTCAACGACGAATAGCATAGCACTTCAAATTTGCTCCTTAATCGCAAGAACGATTTGATCATGTATATATCCATTGCTGACTTACTTATTGACTTGCTTGCTAAAAGATATCTATGCATTTTCATACTAATACTCAAAACTTATATATGCCTTCTCATCCATCCAATTTACCATACTCATCCATCCTATTCTTCCATCCGTCCGTCCGTTCAATCATTCAGTCATCAAGCCCCGTTCATCTTTCCTCCACCGTAGGATTTCAATGCGCAGCAACGAAATAAGTATGCGTAACCAAACACACAACCATAACACAAACGCCATAAATCGCCAACGCCAAACTAAGTCTGCGCAGCATTTTCCTCCTCCACGTCTTCGACCGCTTCAGCAATATTGAGGAACTGCTGAGTGTGCTGAGAAGTGTTGAATGGGGGTTTTCGTCTTCTGTCTCTGACGTGCTTGATGTTCTGTTTCGTTGGGAGGAGTTTTCGTTGGTGTTGTTATCATCGTCGGAATCGATGTCAAAATCATCTTCTTCCTTCAGCAGTTTCTGGTGGTGCGGCGAATCCGGGCTGGAGATTTTGTAGTAGAACAGGCCTGGCAGGATGAAGGAGATTGAGGTTGAGCCCGTGCTGCCGACGTATGCGAGGACGGCTTCGAGCGATGTTACTGTCATTGCGACGATATAAGACAAAACGATTATGACTGTTGTTATGGCTGCGAAGCGCGTGTCTGACATGTCTGATTTGCGTGGGGTGGTGGATGTTGATGTCGCGCCCAGGAGAGGTTGGTAGCGGGGTGGTGATGCGTCGGGTGGTGTTATGTTGTGGCGGGATAGGACGGAGCGGATCTTGCCGGAGAGTTTGCCTTGGGGTCGCCATTTGAGGACTGCGTCGAGGCTGGCTCGGCACGGGTGGACTTGGAGGGGGTAGGAGAACATTACTAGAATGACGATTGCGGCTCTTCCGATTGTTGTGCTTAGTGAGGGTGTGTATTGGGCGACGATGTTTCCTCCTACTTCGTTGCCGAAGGAGAGATAGCCGGTGATTGCGACGAGGATGTAGATTGCTGCGGCGGATCCGATTGAAGCCACGATGACTGATGTGGTGCGGAAGTGTGAGTTATCAGCGATCTCGTTCAAGATGCTGAACATGTTCTGGTGGCATGTGTAGGCAAACACGATGATTGGGAAGCTGGACAGCGTTTGTATGGCCCCGGACCATTTGAAATAGCGTATTGGTGTTTCATAGTGGTCGATTGTATCTTTGGCTCCGAAGTGGTAGACCACAAGGATGACGAGGTACCCGATGGAGATCAAGGCCACCACGGAGGTGTATTTCAGCGAATCAAGTCGACGCAGGAATGATAGAGGTATAACGATCAACATGAACGCAGTGACCCAAAATCGTCGGTCAACCAAGAACGGAACCAGCATGCTTTCATCCGCAAAGCCTCGAACGACACCAGGCATTAGATCCCCGATAATGATCAGATAGCTGACACCAACTCCAAAACACTTGATCGCAATCGCAGCGTCAAAAACGACAGCAGCATTTGGATAAGTGATCTGACTGAGGGCAAAGAAACTAGCAGCTCCTCTCTCGAGATATGCTGCACATCGTGTCTGCAAATATAGTCCAAACCCAGCGGTGAGGCCTGCCCAAAGTATGATCAAGATTCCAAGAAACATTCCCATATTCGACATAGCTGATGGCATAGCAAGAACTCCTGCGCCAACAATCGTGTTGACTAGGTTGATAACGCTGCTTATCCATGATGCTTGTCCAATGACTCCTATCTCTTTTCCGTTCTTGTTTGGTGTCCGTGGTCGTCGTCGCGTTCTTGAGGAAGGCCGTACATTGTCATCCCCCGAAAAGTGGCTCGGAGCCATTGTCGTGTCGGTGAAGCAAGTTGCGAAGAGATTGGTGTTACCGTCGTATCATACTGTTATTTCTGAGTGTTCAATCGGCAGCTATTCTAGACAGGTAAGGGTGCTCTATGCTGTCGCGTGAACAGTCCAAGTAAATGTCGAGAACTAGCCAAGTCACCGTCGGGTCGGAGAAAATGCTCCGTTGGGATCACGATGTTTCAGGTTAATATTTGTGCGCAATGATGCTTGGTTATCAGCCGTAGTGCTCTATTCTGTCAACTCGATTTCCGCTTCCACTCGACGTTTGAACTACTGTCTTCGATACCAAACTTCGATACCAACTGCCCACTACGGTAGATTCTTGCTTCGCGATTAAGGGTAGTACACTGAACGTCATACGACATGCAACTAACTGTACAGATGGCCTATGAGGATGAAAGTCATCAAAGACGAGCTCACGCCACTGTGAGACGATAAGTTCTAATAGCAAAATCAGGATAACAACATGATATGTTCACAATGCTATTAGTTCTGTGAAGTAATACCCCAGCCATGCCCAGCCCGTTCGCCGCTGGGTTTGGTACGGTCTCTGAGGCCTGCAGTATTGTGGGCAATTGTGTGTTCTACACCTTTCCCCATTCTGGCTGATCTATAGCAGCATTCATATCCTTCCAAGCCTCCTCCACGTTCATCATAGTGATACCTTTTTGGTCCGTGCCCGTTCCTGGTGGCTGGTTGCCAAATACAGGTACATCCTTGACATCTCCGTGGACAACTTCAATCAGGCTTCCACCTCTGAGGGATAACTTTTCTCCTTTAGCTGTGGTGATTTCGTCTTCAGTACAGACCTTGAACATCTGGTCGCTTGTTAACAACGATTCCAGCTCTTCACGGGTAGGTTTGGTACTTACCACTTCCGCAACTTCTTCTGGCGTGACCCAATCATCTTGCTCCTTCCCATCGGCACCATGAACCATCCTTGCCTTGTCCTCAGCATCCAGCCAGATAGGCGTTCGCACAATCGCAGGCGCAAGACCAGTGACCCGGATGTGTCTCGTTTCTTCAAGCTCACCGAGCGAGTAGATGAAGCCTCGCAACCCCCACTTGGAAGCACAATACAACGGCACTGGCGCAAACCCTATCGTGCCAGCAATACTTGCAATATGTACGATGGTCTTCATATTGTCCTTACTAGCTGGCGAGCTAGAGCCTAAGAAGTGTGAAATGGCAAGCTGACTCGCACGGATAGGATGGATGAGGTTGACATCGAGAGACTTGTAGCCATCACTGGAGATGGTGTCCTTTGACTTCTGAGATCCAGGCGGGCTCCAGAAACCAGACCATGCTGGTTCGAAAATGCCGGCACCTGGACAGACGATATCAAAGGTACTGAACTGCTCTTCGGCGGTCTTAAAGAGGCTGTGCAGGTCGGACCAGGAGGAGACATCGGTCTTGTGGAATACTACCTTGGGCCCATCGGACTTGTTGGTGTACTCGTCAACTAGCTTCTGGGCTTCGGGTCGGAGCGAGAGGTCACCAATGAGTACGTTGGCGCCATTCCTGAGAAGGATACGGGCGAATTCGAGGTTGATACCTGTCGTATTATGAGCAAGACACCAGAAATGCTGTGAAGAGGTACGAACCACTGCCGGCTCCTGTCACGATGGCCGTTTTACCTTTAACCGATCGAGCCATCTTTGCTACCTGCGATTAGGAACGCTTTTAAATGAAGAATTAGTGATAGCAAGAACCAGGTTAAACTGATAGCACAGGCAGGACCATTTACATCCTCTAAGTAGGATGAGGAGCAATCTGTAGTAGCTCTTCCTCCTCCAGGCTTCTTCCTCAAGACTACATGTAACGTTTCGATCGGCAAGTATTGACCCCTCACAAAGGACGGACTCAAGGCTCAGCCGAGCGCGGCGTACGTCTTGATCCGGAAAGTGTTCGAAAGCTAAAGCTTACTAAGCAAAGTCCTCTAGTGAGAATACGATGTTCTATCCATACTCAGTCAGTTCTTGAGAGAAATGCTTGCGGCCTCCAGACAAGTAGATTGACACAACTATACATGTTATATTAGTCGGTCACATAGCGGCTGTCTCCCACGTGCCGCCGCCGAGGTGTCTCACGAATACGTGCGCTGCGTAAACTTCCAGACCGGATCGATTGCCTGTAACCACCCAGTACCTACAGTGATACTTGATTCATTTTTAATTCTTCAAGGCTCAGTTTTCCGACCTTCCTGTGAGGACATCTGACTATATCTCTTATTCTTCAATGCACTCGATGACCTATTCGAGTATAGTCAATGGAGATAATGTGGTCGGCAGGCACCCCGCAGGACGATGTTGCAAGCCTCGGTCTTAGTGCAAGGAGTTCGCAGATGTTCATTCAAGGACGAACCTCAGCTCCATTATGCACGTGTCAATACACTAGACTGTTTTGGGAATATCATCCGCTGAGAGGTGAAGTTGTTGTCGGCTCATGAGAGGATAAAGAAGAGTAGGAGACCAACAAGATGTGACCCTCGGGACACAATAGTCTACCAGAAGACGGGGCGGTAACTCCTGAATACCTACCCTCGATACTCTCAACCTATGGCAACAAAAGGCTTTTCTCGAGCAGTTTCGACGCTTACCAAAGAAGCAGGCGACATTAGCAGTATCTTCCCATCACTATCCGGAAAGAAAGTCCTACTATTAGCTCCAAGATACAGTGAGCTCAAGAAGCAGCTCATCCAAGGCAAGGAAGAGGCTGTTGTAAAATCATGGCACCGATTGCAAGCAAGTCTGCAGGGAGAGATTACTGAACTGAAGCAGAAAGGCAACAAGGTGATAGGAGAAGTAGATTTCTTGGATATCCGCAACGGATCGGTACCTCAGTCTTTTGTTGACTCAATCCGACATCGTGGGGTGGGAATTATACGAAACGTCCTACCTCGTACATATGCTTTAGACCTGAAGGCACAAGCCAAGGAGTACATTGCAGCCAACAAGGACAAGGTAAAAGCCTTTCCCAAGGACAATCCAGCAGTGTTCGAGCTGTATTGGTCGCCAGCTCAGGTCCAAGCTCGAGCTCATCGAAACATGCTTCGAACACAGTCTTTCTTGACCACTCTGTGGCAGAGTTCAGACCCTAACTCACAGATTTCGACGACCTATCCTCTCACATACGCCGATCGTATCAGGATAAGGCAGCCGGGTGATGCGAAGTTTGCCCTCGGTCCACATACCGATGGAGGCAGCGTCGAACGTTGGGAGGACCCCACGTATGCCAAAGTATACCAGAAGATATTTGATGGAGAGTGGGAAAAGTATGACCCATACGATGCCCGCCACAGAATGGATGCCACAATGGACATGTACAATGGTGGAGGCGCTTGCTCAATGTTCAGGCTTTTTCAAGGTTGGCTAGCCATGTCTAGCACAGGTCCTGGGGAGGGCACTCTGCGAGTATGTCCGCTACTTCGTCATGCATCTGCATACATGCTGCTGCGACCCTTCTTCAATCTGGAAAATGATGAGCTTGACCTTAATTCGACAGCTTTCCCTGGTTCGGTGCAGGGAGCGGCTCAGGAGCTGAGTCCCCAGACGCATCCCGGATTGGACCTAGCACATACAGTCCTGTCAATACCCAAGGTTGAGCCGGGCGATTTTGTTGCATGGCATTGTGACACCATCCACGCCGTAGATGCTGAGCATAAGGGGAAGAGTGATAGCTCAGTATTGTATATTCCCGCGGTGGCGATGACCAAGGGTAATGTTGAATTCTTAAGAAGGCAAAGAGAATCCGCAAGCGCATTTAGCCCCCCTCCTGACTTTCCCGGCGCTGGTAGTGAAGGAGAGAAGACTTACCGTGGCAGAATGGATTGGTCGAGCGATACTATTGATGCTGCTGGCAAGCGAGCTATGGGCTTTAGAGGCCAACTCAGTTTCGAAATCCTACCTAACATGAGCGATGGCGAGCAAAGTGTCATTCGGGAGAGCAATCGTGTGCTTTTCGACATGTAATTAGCTTGAGGTGTTCGAACTTCGGAATTCAAGAACCTCTACTATTAGTGTTGCTGACATGGTTGCGAATCGGTCCACGAGAGCCATAACATTGTAATGAGTGCTTGATTGTTGTAGAGCATGGTCACAAGTCAATATGTTCGGGATTGTCGGTACCACTACTAATCTTGAGTGTTGTCCTACAGTCCTCATCCCTGCTTGGTGTTAGCACGCATTAGCGTTAAGTAAAGATTGTGACGCTGAGCAAAGCCGTAATTGGCGTTGTTCCAAGACTGGAGTGAAAGTTATCTAAAACTGAACTGAAATTGTTCAAATGCTGAACTACAGTAAACTAACCATAGTTCAGCGTATAGTCTGTACCTGAAGTCGTTGTGAGCTAATGCGTGCTAACAACAAACAGGGACGGAGAGTGTAATTTAGGCAGTAAGAGTTTGGTGCCTGCATGAACTCCATTCACAGGCGTTTGGGCAGTCAGTCTCAGACGCTCAAGACGACCGATCTGGCCTGGCCACTGAGGCAACAACAGCGGTCTTTTCGTAAACTACTGAGCTATCGCAGTATCCCTGCTTGACTGACGTACAATGCCCTCGACCATGTTATGAGCATTCAAAGTAAACATTCATAGTCCCCAAAACCTGTTTTATGAGAACGAAGGGCAGAGTACTTACTGCAGATAAGACTCTGCAATCAGTGTCGAATTCGAACTTCCATAGGTAGGATACATCGACTCAGCACAATCATCATAAACACAAAACGAACACTACAAGATTGTGGAATTGAATTAAAACATACCAAATCCTTTCCCCTCCCGCGCAATCGCATAACGTAGCATCATCTCAACCAAAGATGCCATCCTCCGAGGTCACCCAAAAGCAATCTGGCGAAGTAGATCAATCTCAGTCAAGCGCACTTCAGACGACAAAAGAGACGATTTCATCCACCGCTGCGAACATCGGGGGAGCATTCAACTTCTCAGGAGGAATGTCAGCTAATGCTGGAACGTACAATAAGAAGACCACAACCACGACTGGAGGTAGTCAGCATTCGAGCAGGGCTCAAGCCGATCAAGAGTACGAGGAACGCATGGAGGACGAATATGCGAAGAGAGAGGGGGGTGCTTAGACATATGCTCAAGCGCAGTAACGGCACCAGAGAGTGCGCAGCAACTGTAGGGAAATAAGACAGATCAAAATCTGCGCCGTGATGACACTATACACTGAGCGACAGTAGACCAACTTTCTAACAGATGCTACGTAAATTGCGTGACTTGAAACACAATCGCACCGTCCTTGGTGGGGTTGTAGATAACGCTCTCACAGGACGTGCCTTTCCACCTTCATCCTCAACAGTCACAATGTAGAACTTACAACCCAAGAGCGAGCCTTTAAACGTTGCAACACAAACCAATATGCCTCCTAACATCGACCGCGCGCTCGCCCTTGTCGACGAAGCTCATGCTCTCGATCCCAACAAGACTGCCGACGGCGCTCCATACGAGCTACACTATGCCCAGCGCATGACCCACTACCTTGATCTACATACACCCTCAGCAGATTCTCTACTCAAGATAGCTTGTCGAGCTCAGCATTTTCGACGCTGGGAGGTTCCTCGCGATTCATACCCACGCACAAAGCCTGGATACTTTGCCTGGCGGACATATCTGAAGAAGCGCCAGGCCGAACTAGTGAAGGAGATATGTTTACAGTGTGATTTCACAGAGGATCAAGCGAGTCGGGTGGCATCGCTGATTGCGAAAGAGGATCTGAAGAAGGGAGAGGGTAATGGAGATCCTGAAGTGCAGGTATTGGAGGATTGTGCGTGTTTAGTGTTTTTGGTAAGTGGTGGACAAGTAGCGGGGTGTCAGGTCACGCAACTTTGGAATCATATGATGGGCCAGGCTCTGAAAACATTCATTGAAGGAGCTGTTTGGATCTAGAGGCTGGTTATGCTAACAGTGCCCTGTATCTAGGACGACCAATTCGATGAATTCGAGGCGGAGATGAAGCGAGGTCATGTCGAAGAAGGTAATCACGAAGAAGGGGACAAGAAGATCATATCAATATTGCAGAAGACGTGGGTCAAAATGGGTAAGAGGGGACAAGACCTGGCTCTACAGATGGACCTGAGTGATCGAGCGAAAGAGCTTGTTGGACAGGCACTCGCGGAGAAAAAATGAACTCAACTCTGTCTCAAAGGAAATAGCACATGAGGCAAGCTTGAGAATGCTCTAATACTCTTGTACTGACGCACGTGCAAGTATGATAAACAGAGGTAAGCTGTAATATTTACTTTGACTTGTGTAGTATGTTTATGTGACTGGCCAGAAGGCACGGATAGCAGAAATTCGTCATCGTAAAACCATGTAGGCACTCTGCAAGTAACTGATACCACCATCATTATCGATGCCTTCAGTTCGACGAAGTTTATGGTGGAGGTCTCCGCTACGGTGTTGTCGAGTCCAACATTGAGCCCAGCCTCGTCGAACGTGATGCACCCCCACTACTCCACTTTGGTATCGTAGAGAACAGATGAAGGTTGACTGAACCTGAAAAAAAGACGTAGTATGAAAAAACCCTTCTACGACACGAATGACGATTAACAGAAGCTGGTGAAGGTATAAGAACTACTAAGTTTGTGTGACAGGTATGATCCCGAGCTCAAAGGTTGACGTTAGCATATAAATCCGTCCCGCCGCCACAATCCACTGCAACACCACCGTATCGTGGCCACTCGCGCTGATATCATAGCTTCCAGTGTCACCGAGAACAGTATCTGCAAGCTTCTGGGTTCTACGGTCGCTTGCACGAGATGCCACTGCCGAAAATTGACCTTCATTCGCATTTTGTTCCTGGCTTCTACCGAGATGCTCTCCGAGAAGCTGGTTACGATCATCCCGATGGCATGCCAGGGATACCTCAATGGTCCGAACAATCCCACCTGGACTTCCATGCCAATTTGAATGTTACAAAGTCTATCCTCAGCATAACGTCTCCTGGTACCCACCTAAAGCCGGGGCATGACGAGGAGGCGAGAGATCTGACTAGGCGGGTCAACAAATATGCTTCCGATCTCAAGAAGAAACGACCTGACCAATTCGGCTTCTTTGCGAGTTTACCGCTACCCGATGTAGAAGGTGCTCTGAAGGAGATAGCTTATGCAAGTGATGAACTCAATGCCGACGGCTTCACTCTCATGTCAAATCATCACGGCTACTATCCCGGCGACAAACGCTTCGATCCTGTGTTCGACGAGCTGAATAGGCGAAAGTCAATCGTGTTCATTCATCCAACCACACCTTGCTCGGTCGGTCACCATGCCAACGCATGCAGACATGCAGCACCCCTCGAGAAGATCTATCCTCGGCCTATGTTTGAGTTCTTCTTTGATACTGCCCGAGCTTACATCAATCTATTCCTAAGCGGGACGGTCTCTAGGTGTCCCAACATCACATTCGTAGTATGTCATGCGGGGGGTGCCCTGCCACCATTGATTACACGATTCGCAACTGCTCCTCAATTGCTTAAGCTGCCTGGTATGGATTTGACCGTCACACCAGCATACGTGAAAGAACGATTGAACAGCGATCAGTTCTTCTTTGACACGGCGGGTTGGGTATTCCCGGACCAGATCAAAGGCTTGTTGGCATATTTGGATGAAAAGAAGAAGGGAGAACGGCTCGTATATGGCAGTGACTTTCCTTGGACACCATTCGCTGGAGTGGAAGCATTGAGCAAAGACCACGACAAGTATCTCAGTGATTTCTTCCCAGGAGACGAGGAAAAACTCATGAGTGGGAACGCCAAGAGGCTGCTTGAATGGAAAGGAAAGCAACAGTGAACGGATGGCACCGGTACATGTAATGTACATGTATGTACGTATTGCAGATAACTCGGAGCATTGAATGATGGTGGAGGAACATGGATGGTTGATGAGTGAAAATTCTATTTTGAGGTGTGAATAGAGCGGCGATGAGAACAATACCAAAGCTAAAATCCCTGGCTGGTATTCATGCACCCATGTTCGACTCCACTCAAGCGGACGTCAATAGGCGAAGTCATCCATGTTACATGCTATTGATGCATACCTAAGTATTCATTCATGGTTCCCTTTGCTGGGGTTCAAAAGTTTGGAAGAACAATACTAGTAACAGTAACCGTTTGCTCAATCCTGTCCTGCATAGCTTTGACCATTACGCATACAACTTCACAGTTTTCCATAAACATTGTTTAATTCATCATAATGTCCATCCAGACCGTACTGCATGGAAAGTTATCCAGAGAGACTGCTTGTCCGAACTTCATTTTGACTGTGCCTTCACTTGCCATTGTCCATCGAATTGTCGCCTAGCACAACAATACATCTTCCGTCGTTTGCCATACACTGCGATCGAAGAGGTTGGCTCAGAGACTGGCTCAAACGCGTCGCCAGCCTTGTTAAAGGCATCGATCAGCAATTCTGCGCACATAACAATCTGTTCCTCTGCTGTATATTAACAACACGTTTTCCAACCTTGTACAACCTTCCCAGATTCATCTTTCAATACTCGAAACGTCCAGCAAAATGCTTCCACCTGGAGATTCCTGGCGGCATAACAACCTCAAACTTGCAGAGATGATCGAAGAGACCAGGAAATCCAAGAAATCAGCGGAATCTCGTCCTCCACCACCAGCATATACCCCAACCCCTGTGTCAGTCCCACGAAACAACATTCAAGCTTCTGCTGGTGTGATCACTCCGGAGTTCTGTAATCCAAACGAACAGCTCGTGTCAAACTATGAATATGAGGTCTGCGACTGTAGTTGCGGCTGCAGCAATTGTACAGGAGAATTTGAGGCACAACCAGTAATCATCAAGATCGAAGCTGGAACGGAGATTGAAGGTGAAGGCAACCATGTTGTTCTCACCGATTCGAGAAAACTAAAGCAAACACTCATGCCTTCTTCAACACAATCAACCAATAGTCTGCAACCAACATCTTCTGAGGGTCTAGTTGTCGATACAACTTCAACAGCTGAGCTCATCGCCGCATCTGTTCTGGAGGCTTTGAAGAAGGAGGGTATTATACCTACAAACCCGATCGAGATCTCCAGGCCTGTCCATCTTACCATCAATGCTGGGATCACAATAAAAGGAAACAAGAACATAATTTACAGTGGTCCGCCATCAGCCAGAGAAAACAAAGAGACACACCCACCACGAATCGAAACTAAGGAGGATGATGGCAGTATGGAAAAAGCTGAGAACCTTGCGAACCGAACAAGTAGAAAACGAAAGGCACAATCGGTAAGAACTATTCCAACCACTGATCTGTTTCTGAGCTTCAGCTAACAGGTGTTGTGATAGGAGCCACCTGAAGAGAGCAGCGCGAAACGAACAGCTCTGGAGCGTTAACGGTGTAACAGCTTTACAACAATGGAGGATCATTGGCATGGGTGTATAATACTTGATAGAGGTGTATACAATAACAAAAGCGACTGATAGGTTCGTTGGAGAGGAATAAAAACGATGGTGAGCTCGAGGGCGTCACGTGTACACTTGGCAGATGGGAGCATTTCCGCTATGGCAGACGTGTGTTAATTGGCATAGACCTTTAAGTTTCTTCTCATTGCTCGTTTGAAGCTGTAATCAAATCACTTCATCGGCACAAGTCGACTTTGTGTACCTGTATCGTGCTTCACATTTGAACCTTGCAATTGAGCTGCAAGTCATGCTTGGCGAGTCGCACCTGCTGTGTGGATGTGTTTCCAGCTCAACTGCTTGATGTCATCTGATGCCCTCGTGATACCAAGGTGAAGTAACGCATGAAACACCGTGTATATAGCATATGCTCTTGAGGACCGCACCTCGCAGATCCTACAAACTCATACTTGAACTACCGCAGTATACAGGCACACCCTATCAAAGCAATCCAGGAGCACATCCATTTCAAACAAGCTGCAACCAGCGAAGCATTCACTGCTGTGAGAAACAGCACTTCCAACACAACAACCATGTCGTCTGAACAAACACAATCTCACTCGGCCGTGTTTGGTCTTGAGCCTCAAAACAAGCCCACCGAGAATGCAGGTTCAGGTCCAGGCTCAGGCATTGAGGGAACAACAGGCGTCAAAGGTCACAAGAACACCGGTACGGAGACGAGCAATACTGGATTAAACACCACCGACCATACTGTTGCAGGCATATCTGGAGGAAGTAGCGGGGCAGAGCGACCAGGTGCTGGCAGTTCGGTGTTGACACCCTCCCAAGGATCCAACAAGGAGGGTGATGAGAGTGGTGGGATTCTAGACAAGTTGAACCCGCTGAAGTGAACATGTCTTTGAAGACGGTCACAGGGAGGAATCGAATTCCAGGAGAGAGCAGAGTCTTCACCGATTAATTGAACAGTGGTTGATCGAAAGCATGGACAGCAAAGCATAGCACACGCAGAACATCGTCTTCTACCTTTTATTGTATTACTAGGCTGTATCAATACACGATTCTGCAAGCTATCGCTCCATGATTCTGAAACCGACGAGAACGCTTCTCGCCTTGAAATATCGGGAAACCCGTAGCAAGCCCATATCACGTCTGTTTAGTGTTGATTCCTCTGGCTGGCTGCTTGTAGATGCGCTAAGACTAAAACACTTTGGAAGCGCGGCTAATGCGTGCTACTAGATAGCGCGCCATCAACACCGATCTCAAGAGCACTTTCCGCTTACTCCCTGCCACGGCTAATTCTAGAGAAGCAAGTCGGCACCATTACAGTAAATTAAACCGTGGTAGGAACTTCTATTCATTTCAGTCATTCCTGCGCAACATCGAAACTCCGCCTTCGACATTATCACATGCTATACAGGACGTCCGACCGAGACTTGCGATTGCATTAGTCGCAGTCGTTGGCAAGCTTGCAGAAATCGCCCGACTTGTCGCGCTTCAGCCGTATCACCATTCAAGATTCGCCCACCACGGATTTGTCAAGCCGGTCTCGTCAGTACTCCCAGGACGATTCGATCAATCCATTCCTTCCTCTACGCTCGTTTACATCAGAAGCATCCTCATCGAGTCCGCCCTCACCCAAACCACCACCTTTTTCCTCCCTCTACTTTCCATCTGATCACGAACTCGATCGTTTCAAAGCTGCTGTTACAGAGGCTGTCAACGAGCATATCCTAGCTACAGCGCCAGCTCCCTCTTTTGCGGAAACTATCGCAGAGGACGAGGCAGAACAACGTGTTGCTGAGACCAAGGTTGTGCTACCTAGACATACCAAAGGCGAGACATCAGGCAGGAATTTAGAAGACGGAGAGCCACCCCCACCATATACCGAAGGTTCCAGTCCTCTCGAGGCCTTTTCATACGTAATGGCTGCGGCTGGTGGTCCTTCGAGCATCATCACCCAGGTACAACAGTCAGCAGGTCCGCCAATAAATACCTTGGGAGGTAAGTTGTATGCTGTTGCGCGAAACATCGGGGCTAAACTTTGTAGGTGATGTCGGAAATGACGAGCACATTACACTGGATCTGAGGTAAGCATTTCGCGCGAAGATCTTGGATGCTGGCTGATTATTCTCCAGAGGAACACGTTTCACGCTTTCAAGAGATGAACTTCTTACCCTGCCAGAGTTTGTATTGCTCTCACTATTCCCGAATGGTCTTTTGCCGGATGGTCACATGAGCACGTTTCATGACGGCGATGTATACCCAGTAGACGTACGTTCCTCTCTATCCCCACATCCAATCACTGTGCTGGGGAACCCTAATATCTATATCGGAGATGTAACATATGAGTCATAGTATGACCCGGCAAGCCTGCAGTATATGCTAGACTTTTTCCGAGGAGTTGCACAGTCGATACCATCATCAGCGGATTCACCATCAGCTTCACAAGAAAATGATCCTGTCGCAATCGAACCTCTCGCTGGTTCTGCAAAGGACATGCTACAGGATCGAGCAGGAATCATTGTGCTAAGAGAAGATCTCGATTTCTACGTCATTCCTCCTCGGAGGGATATCGAGCAGGTGGAAATGATTGAGGTCAAAAGAGCGGCAGCCAAGGCTCTGTTACAGCAAGACGGCATCTTTTCTGGTTTGAGACGAAGTGAAGAAACAGGTACTACTGAGCAGCATTTGATCGAAATGCTTACAGCTGGGTGAGTATGCCATATCGTGTTTCAGATTATGTACTAATTTGGAATAGTGGCTTTGATCATGATGATCGATGGGGCCACCGAGCCGGAGAACCGAATAAGGCCGTAATATGCAGTCTCGCTCTAGCACGGCTGAGGACCGATGTTAAAGGAGATCTTGGTGGCGGTAACGCTGTTGGTATGGCTCAAAAATTACTGCTATTCTGGAGAAAGCCAGCCAGGAGATGTTGGTGGGAAGGTGTTGAGCTTCACGACGTGGAAGGGGTGCCTGGAATGCTGAAAGTATGGATAAGACGTGTCTGGACTTTGGAAATGGTATGTGCCCTCGTGTCTCGTTCTCCTAGCTGATCGCTAACTTCACCTGCAGAGCGTTATTGGCTTGAGATAACACGATTCTTGATCCGGTGCTCATACGCTCTACAATTTTTCGAAGGTGCATAGACTTGCATAGGAGACATATTTGATGGGCGTTCAAGCGACCAAGCATGTACAAAATAGGGTCTTAGGACAGTAAATGCAGGTTGGAAGTCCAGTAGAACGGTATAGGAGGCCACAAAATTAATTATTGCATATTCAAACATGTTTTCGTGTCATGAGATACCATCACGCAATCTGCAAGCTTCAAGCTCGTGAAACATTCGCAAATACAGCACATGTACTCTACATTGTATTTGCCTGAGGCCACTACAGATGTGGCTGATCTGCACTCCTGGCTCCGCTTCATGCAAGGCGTGTCGATCTGCATTGTTCTGTCGCGAACTGCGATTCACATTTCACGTGTGTCAAGTGTGTTTCCAGAACAAGAGACTGTCTACAGCACAACAATCCATGTAGCTGCCTCAGACGGCCTAGTTATACATTTGCGATCATGCCCTAACCCCAAAAATCTGATACACAAATTATCCGTCAAGTTTTGCGTATGCCAGTGCATCATGGCACCACTACAGGTCGAACCCGCGCAATCATTTCAGTCTAGTTACGCTTCTCGCCTGCGACAGTACTCCAACTCCCTTGCTGCTCCGATACTTGTCACACAAGCAATACCTACTGGACGAACAACGAAACGTGGCACTATAGTTATTAACTATGCTGACGATGCGTACGATGAAGATGACTTTGAAGACAGTGAAGGGGCCGGCAGACGGCTTACTGGCCTTCGATCGAGACCGCTGGAACTCGAAAAGAAAGAGCTACAACACGATAAGTTAGGTAAAGAGATACACGAACCGGTCGAGGTTCAAGCCATCTTCCGACCATGGATGGCGGACACGATGCGCTCTAGGAAGGCCCCGTATGTACTCTCGAACATTCTCAACCCTCCCAGGTGGTGGCCCGATCTAATGTGCTTATCTGACAGGACCGTACAAGGCGCTCATGCTCAAGCACAATTTCCATTGACACTAATACCAATACGAATCGAGCATGAAATTCCAGCGCATCAACAAGATACGCCATTCCCCTTACCACCTCAAACACGAGCAGGCGAGTTAGGTAGTATACTTGCTTCTCCAGCATTTCGACGACCGGAACAATCCCCAGGCTACAAGATCAGAGATGTGTTTCTGTGGAACTTACATGAAGCCTTATCAACACCTGAAGACTTTGCAGTAGCATTTGTACAAGACCTTGACCTTCCAAATCCAGGCGCCGCCATTTCAGAGATCAGCAGGCAAATCCGATCGCAATTGGAAGACTATGCTGGTGTGGCTTTACATCCTCTATTTCACGCGTCACCAAATGCACAAGAGGTGGCAGCAAGAGCAGCGCGTAATATATTGACACAAAAAGCCTTGCAAAACGAGCAATCAAGAATAGGGACACCTCGGCCGGTTTCTGGACATGGCACACCTATGAGAGAAAGTGCCACACCAATGGTGAACACTCCAATTCCTGACACGCCACAGCTTGCTCAGACGTGGAATGGTGCGCAAGTGACCGCTGAAGCAACTCCTTTGCCGGACGTTATTGATCTCGATACTCATGAGGACGAAACGGATACCTTCCTCAACCTCGATGATACGTATCGATGCATCATCACGTTATCAGTATACCATTCCTCCCGGTTGTACCAAGATAAGTTCGAATGGTCACTATTACATCCTCCCGGAGCAGCCGAAGCTTTTGCAAAACAAACCTGTGCGGACATGGGCCTCAATGGCGAGTGGGTACTAGCTATCACACACGCTATCTACGAAGCTGTTCTGAGGTTGAAGAAAGAGACTTGCGAAGGCGGCAACATGATGACAGTAGGTGGAGTGTGGGGTCAAGGCGAGATCGATAACCAAGCCGTTCGAGCAGAAGCAGGCGCAGGTTGGCGATACGATGACAGAGACTTTGGCGCCGAATGGGAACCAAGGCTCGAGGCATTGGGCAGCGAGGAAATTGAGGAACGTGAAAAGAATAGAGAACGACAGCTGAGACGTCTGAGACGCGAGACTGCAAGATTCACTAGCACCGCAGGTATCACACCGACGGCAAGGGAGCAAGAGGCACAAGTAAGAGGGAGTTACTTTGACATGCCAGGGCTAGGCGGTGGTGAAGACACACCGATGATGGGTCGAGGTGAAAGAAACAGGAAGAAGAGGAAATTGAGGAGTCCCAGTCCAAGTGCGAAGGCAAGTACGCCAGCGGAACCAGCTGATGCCGGTTGGGGCGGGGAGGCGAACAAATTACAGGAGCACGAGAGACACTATTGGAGATGTTCACATTGCATGGTTTGGGGTACAGCGGTTTGGGCGGTGAGAAATGGCCCGAAAGGCCCGAGAGTAAGTTGTAATCCTGTTATTAGAGCGAGACGATGTGAGTGTGCTAACATCCATGGCAGACATTATGCAATAATTGTGGCTTGCTGTATGAGCGCGATAAAGAGCTCCCGGCGTGGTCAAGGGAGTTGCACAAGAATCGACCGAAGATGCCAATGGGTGCCCGGTGATACTTTGATTAAAAAAGTCTTGCAGTATGGCTCAATCCACCATGATCTGGCATTGCTGATGCAGACTAAACAGAGGTTTGAGTTCGTGTAGTCACGAAATGTATAACAGGTCTAGGACGCCTACTATTTCGAGACGTGTCCCAACGTTAAGGCGGGGTTTGGCTTGTGTTATCAGCGATGGGAGTTTCATGGTTACGCGCAGTGTTGGAGAGGATACTATCATGGTTGGGATTGGCTAATGAAGACGTTAGCCAGCTCTTTACTTAACTCATTCCGCGAGGACGAATGGCCTTGCGGCATACAAGAGCATATCAATGGACACTATTGCTGCTTCGGCGCAGACTGTCCTACATATTAAGCGGACTCCCATGCAAGTGCGCCAACCCCTTGCTATCCAAAGCCATAGCCATTGCCTCCGGCATATCATGCCGCACAATATTCCTATACCTCCTGTACCACCACAATCCAAGCACAATAAGCGTAACTCCCCAGAAACAACCGGTAAGCACTTCTACGAGTAGGTACATATAATAGTTCAAGATCAGGATTCAGGGCAAGGTAGATCAATGAACCTTCATACTATTCCTTATCACCAAAAGCTATCCCTTGATAAGATAAGATCAGTAACCAGATCTCTTGGCTGCGCTCATGGTCCGTCCGCCGTTTCTAGCAACCATAACAGATGCCACATCTCAGATATCACGTTGCGCCAACCAACCTCAGGACATGATATAACCTCTTCCGACCTTGTAAATCCCTTCTAAGATCCTTCAAACACCCTTCCCGGCCAAAATGGTACGTTCAAATCCTCCTGATGAGAAGAAAGTAGGCTATGGCTACTGTAGGAGCACATGCTAACCACCCTTGCTATGTCTAGGCGCAAGTCATTTCCAATTCTGGTCACGATGATATGATTGTAAGTCACTCAGCAGAATGAAAGCAGCCTGCTCAAATACCCTTGCCATTAGAAATCGCTGCGAGGAAAGCCAAGAGCAATTGCTAACAATCGCCTAGCACGATGCAGTCCTCGATTACTACGGACGTCGACTAGCAACATGCAGCTCAGACAAAACGATCAAGATCTTCGAGATTGATGGAGACCAGCATAAGTTGCAAGAAACTCTAAAAGGGTAGGTCACAGCTGTTCCTCAAGTGTAGGTTGGACCATGCATCTGACCGAATTTGTTACAGCCACGAAGGAGCAGTCTGGTGCGTTTCCTGGGCACATCCCAAATTCGGCACCCTACTCGCTTCTTCCTCCTACGATGGCCGAGTCCACATCTACCGCGAATCACCCTCTACCTCCCCTTCACAGCCAGCTCAATGGACTCAAGTCTTCACATCAACATTTCACACCGCGTCAGTAAACATGGTCTGCTGGTCTCCACCCGACCTCGGCTGCCTCCTAGCCTGCGCCTCTTCCGACGGTCAGGTCTCCGTACTTGAATTCCGAAACAACCAGTGGGACCACACCATCTTCCCCGCTCACGGAATGGGCGTGAATTCAGTAAGTTGGGCACCAAGCGGTGCATTACCAGGCGCTATCGCGCGAAAGGACGGAGCACAACAGAACACAAGCGCCAGACGATTCGTAACAGGCGGAAGCGATAACATGGTCAAAATCTGGGAATTCAATCCACAATCAAACACATACTCTCAAATGGGTGTCCTACCTAACGGACACAGCGATTGGGTGAGAGACGTAGTCTGGAGTCCAACACTACTATCGAAGACATATATCGCGAGCGCAAGTCAAGATAAGACGGTGCGGATATGGACGAGTACGAATCCAAGCGATATCAGCAGCTGGCAATTGGCTAAAGTACTGGAGTTTGGAGACGTGTTGTGGAGGGTTAGTTGGAGTTTGAGCGGGAATGTACTTGCTGTGTCGGGCTCGGATGGCAAAGTCACGCTTTGGAAGGAGAATCTAAGAGGGGAGTGGGAGTGTGTCAGAGAAATCACAGAGTGATAGATGCATACCCATGTATCTCACGTATCATATATTACGTATGCATGGAAATCACGTTTCGAACAGCCATAGGGAAAAAAGAAAGCCATATCGAGAGAAGTTCTTCTTGGGTGACGAATACTAGAATGTGGTGCGTGACTTCTGTACTGAAGACGTGCATAGGATGGACGATTATAACAAGATACTGTTGGCCGCATAAACGGTCCTATTTTTGCTGCTTTACCGTGCTTTATGGAGTACTCCGTGGAAAGCCCCTTTCGGTCACGTGCCAGCGACATCTATTCACCACCCTACAGGTCCTTATGTTCGTTAGGATAATAGTATACATAGCTATTCTCTCGTTAACAGCAGAGCGTATTGCAGCGCCGGATCTTTGCTTAGACTTCGTGTGCCGGTGTCATCTTCTTCGACATTCAACCGACCACAAAAAAGATTCCATAATGCAAACGGCGAAGCTCTGATTGAACTTTTTGACCGTTGCAGCTACAGTACACACAAGCACGTCCGTATTCCAGGAGAGAAGATGAGGGATCTGTTGAAGGACACGAAAGAAGGACTTCATGCTCGACTAGGTCTTTGATTGGTCTATGCTGAATTTTTCGGGTGTATGAGGACTCGATTCAGGATTCGCAGAGCTGAATCGATCAGAGAATCTATGCGTTGAGAGCAGCTTTTACAGTAACAGCAACTTCATTCCGAGATCTCCAGTGCGGGAGTTGCAGGTTTGGGACTCTCTCCTGTTTTGATATACGTGTCTCTGTTGGTTGTTTTGAGCGGGCAATGTGGATGGTGATACTGTTTCCTTTGTCGACCGAGTCTCTTTGCTTATGGAAGACATGGATGCTTTGAATGAATATCGTACAGTATATTGAAGAGGTGTGGAAGTTGATGAGGAGTATCAAAGCGCAGTATCACTGAGCGTGAAGTATGCAGCCTCGAACAGGCGAGACCATAACGGTCTTCAATGCCAATCCGTGCATCCTTCATACACAGTGTTTACACTACCCACTCCTCCTTTCACGCATCCCTCTCACAAATTTCGAAGAATTACACCCACGAACACACCGCATCCGCAGTCCTCTGCAAGCCCATTCTAAACCATCCGTACGCGTTCAACACCTCCCATCTCCCATCTTCGATCTCCCTGCCGCCGTCTTTCTACAGTACATCCGAACCGCCTTCCCACAATCTCCATTCCATGTCTGATCTGATCACGTCAGTATTCCATCCGTGCGGAATCCTTTGATCGACACATACTGTACATGTTCTTGGAGTTTCACCATTTACTCTTCTAAATAAGAAGGAGACGATACGAGTGTCCTGATGGCCTTCAGTGCTTTGTTTGGTGTGATTCTGGGGGTTGTTGCTGGAAGGTTTCTGATGTATCAAAGGGCAGTGGATTGATAGGTTGATTGTGGGAGTAGGTTAGCATATGTATTCTGACACACTGATTACACTGCAAGGAGAGGATTGTGGGCGAGGAAGGATGGAGTTGTGTATTTAGTTTGCTGGATGTAATGGCTATTGACTATCGTGGTCAGTGGTATTGAGGCTAATTAGCATGTTTAGTCGTTGAATTCGTGTTGTTAGCGGTGGCATGGGCTTCTCAACTTGTGAGAGAGAGGCACGGGAAAGCTTGTGGATACTCTGTTGTGTGTATTCCTGGTGTCATACCGTGCCATGTTGCAGTACGCCCTGAACGGTCGATGATGGATTGGGAGTGCTAAACATGTTTGTTGGTGGACTCCTGAACACACAGGTAGGATGGGAATGCATTTGACGAAGATGAAGGTCGGAGTTGCATGAAGCTTCAATCAGATAGAGCAATGGAGAGAGCACTAAATAACATTTGATTTGATAAAGCACAAAGCAATAACGCACAGCTCAACATTTTCGACTGCATCTCAGCACTTCTCCCCTGTCATCGTCTTTTCTCGCCGCTTTTCGCAAATTCATCTCCCGCTCACCACGCTCGCACCTATCTCGCAGTTCAAGAAAATTGGAGGCTATCTACCGCTCCACTGCAAGCTCACCGAAGAGCATAGGGGGATATCTACCGGCCCTATCTCAACCTCTCTCCATCTCCACACCACCACCACCACCACCACCCGAGGGGAATGAAGGGATATCTACCGCCTTCACTCACGCCTTAACCCCAACCCAAATCCAACTCAACCCAACCGACCCAATCACCCCACCTGCTCCTACTCCGCTGTTCCAGAGGGGAATGGAGGGATATCTACCGCCTCCATTCAGCATCACCCAAGAACCCCAAGGAACCCCCCAACGCATATGCATCAGAAGGCTCCCCACAATCCTCATTCCGCTTCCCTCTAGAAACAAGCAACTACCCCTTCCCACCGATCGACCGCTCAAAGCCTTCCCCGTCTTCCTCTCCTCATCCTCTCCTCCACCGGTGTCAGAGTCGCACCTGCAGGTGCAGGCGGCACCCAAGACCCCGGCGCAGGAGAGTATGGAGAATACGCAGGCCTATTCCAGGTCGCTGCGGGAGAGAAGGCGGGTGCTGGTGCCGTGTATCGAGGATCCGTCACTGAGAATTGTGGACGGACGGCAGGGCCAGCGGCGGGAGCGACGGGAGCAGAGGAGGGAGCGGGAGTGGATTCCCGTACCCGCGACGGCAGGTACAGAGGCGATCCATTCTCCGCCATCTCTGTCATCTCAATGGCCGTTGGTCGACGACGCACTGGCGCAGAGAGGGCTGGAGCAGGTGGGTATATAGGAGAGTCCCGTATCTCTACCTTTCCCACATCGATATTCTTAGCAACCACAGGCATGTCGCTGGCCTCCGGGCTCGGACTGCTTGTGGTTGCAGCCTCGCCCATAGCAGCGTCTTCTGCCTGTGGTGCTGGTGCTGGTTGGTCATCGCACTGAAGAGATGGTGTGACCTCAGGGATCGACGCCGATGCTGGTGGTGGCTCGGCAGTTGGTGTTGGAACTGCCTCCATCTCTTCAGCATTCTCAACGACAGCAGCAGGTTGACCAGACCCACTGCTGTCGTTGTTCTCTTCACTCGGGATCTCGCCTGTCAGCAGTTCGCTGATAGCTTTTCCACGAGAACCGCCCATTGAAGTCGTTTGTGGTGCGAATCTGACTTTTTTTGTGACTTTGTTCGTGGCTTTGTTGGTGGAACCACGAACACGCGCTATTCTTCTGAATGGTGCGGACAGACTGCTCACAGGGACGAAAAGTTGTTCTAACAGGTCTCTTGATGGCTGTGCAGATTTTTCAACGGCTGGTTGTGCTGGACCGTTGTCAAGAGGTCGAATTGACACGTTTTTAAGAGCTTCTTTTGGCTCATGGTTGACTGGTTGTGCTGGCTCGTTGTCGACAGTTGTTTGAACAGGGATATTGTTGACAGGCTGTGCCTGTACAACTTCGAGAGCTGGAGCTGGTGTGCTCTCGAGGGTCTTTTCTGGCACATCGTTGATAGATTGTGCTGGTTCATTGTCGACAGTTCGTAAAGATTCATTATCGACATACTGTGCTGGTACGCTCTCTAGAGATGGAGGTGGTACAATCTCGAGAGGCTTTTCGGATACATCATTGACAGTCGATGTTGGCACACTGTCAAGAGACTTTTCTGTTGTAGAGGGAGGAGGAACCGACGCAATCTTTGCTGATGTATTGGATCGGGTGTGTTGAGGTCTTATTGGAGTCTGTTCTGTGATGGGAACAACCATCATCTTTCGTACCTCTTCATATCGAGGTTGGGAGGCATTGCGTTCGAATCGAATTTGTAGGTTCTCAGCTCGAGTCTTTGCTCTTCGTAGCTGTTCCATTTCGTGTTTCATGTCGCTGATCTCGCGCTGAGCTTTGTGAAGCTTTCTTCCCATATCATAGATCGTGTCACATTTCTCGCCGAGTTGTTCTTGAAGCTCAAGCTCTCTTACAGTCTTGTTGTGGTTGCTGGAAGGTTTGTTGTATGTTTGAGTCGACTTCTGGTTTTTGAGGATGTAATCAATTGACGTCTTGATATCAGCGAGTGCGATAGTGGAGGTTTCTTGCTGGACCTTCATCTTTGAAGCGAAGGTTTCTTGTTGCTCTTGAATCAATGTTTCGAGTCTCGAAATGTCATCTTTGGTGGCAATCTTCGAGGTATCAAGGTCGGTCGTGGTTGATGTCAAGTTGTCATCCGAGTGCAGTGTGTGTCTTACTTCAGCAGACGACTTGATTTGGATGTTGGCATGGACTGGTCGTGGTGACATCCAAGGAGGAAGGAATCCATACACGTAAAGATCGATGACAATAATGAGACCCATGAGCATCATGAACCAGATGAAGGTTTCCTCTTCTTCATCCACCCATACGTATGGAGTTAGCACTGCAGGCATCGTGAAAATCCTTCGAGAGTACTCCGTGGTGGATTGCTGAAGAGGAAGTTCGTAATGAAGTGTTGAATGTGATGAAGTATTGGCAAGTTGGAATTATCGAGCAGGATGTAGTTATCACGCAGGATAAGCCATTGACAATAAGCAGGAATTGACAAGATAGAATTATCGAGCAGGATAGAAAGAAAGATCGAAAGTTTCTCGACAGTGTGGATGGAAGAGTTTTTGTAGTTGCATATGGGTTGATGAAGGGTATAAGTAGTAAACAATCAATATTTGCCTGCAGCCAAGACTTGAAAGTGAAGATCAAAAAGCAAACGAAAATGAAGGTCGAAAAGCAAACGAAACCGTGACAGTCATTCAAGGCGTTAATCACGGCCAACGCATATCGAGGTAACAAGTAACTGCATGTGAACTATACCAGCAGTGAAACTGAATGACCAACGTAGCATGGATGGCCTGGCTTTCGAGACGTCGTTGTGTACAGAATCAAGTGACGATGCCACAGTACCTGCCCAGTAAGGCACCTCGAGGTGTAGTGATCAAGTGTAATCAATGCAATATTCGAGTACACTCATCACCGCCGATACCAGCTTCCATATATGGTGACTTGATCATTATCGAGCTGCTGGAGACGAAGCCATACCTATGCTAACCATTGCAAAATAGCAGCGAAACTCTCCCGGAGATGAGAAATGCGATCAAATTCACTTACCTATATATAGGTACGCACATGCTGTCATAGAGGGAGGAGTCGCTATAGGCATTAAGTAAGATGGCCATGACTTGGTTTACATACTGAAAGCATCCTGATCGCTGTCACCAGCAACAAGAAAAGACAGGACCATAGCGGACCATTCTGTTCTCAATCCATCCACTTGCACAGTGAAAACATACACAAGGGAACAAAGAGCAGAGAAAGAGGCTAACGATCGAAGCAAACAAAGAGGAAGCATCGTTGCCTTTGGTAACAATTAATGAGGTTCAATTTGTCCCCTACGCTAAGCTCTTTGTGTACAATCTACTGCATTCTCATCGAAACTGGTCTATTGAATCAGCCAATCAGAATTGTTCTCTTCGATAAGGGTATATCCGTCGTTGTGGTTTGAGGATTAATTATTTGAGATTGCCTGCCATGTACATACATACAAAACCTCCAACTCGTAGCCAGCTGTGATATTGGTAGCCTGCTACCACCTCCAGCATAACACTGGTAATTTATCTGTAGAACGGACTACGTGAACAGTTGGATCAAGAAGAAATCATGGTACAACGACTGAATCACGGAGTGGAAAAACCTGCTGCCATTCGTGATCTCAGCTCTTGGACAGATCTATTGTAATCTTGACGATCTAGGGTACCTGGGTGGAGAGAATGGTACGACTGAAGAGTTCTGAAACTATGAATCAAAGACAGGAACCACAGTAAGTACTTTGTCGTAAGAGTAGGAAACGGACTAGACCACAAAGGTATTCGATTTGTTCCCATTTCCCTTCCACGTAAGTCGAGAAATCGATGTCTCCCTGCGGACTATTATCATTCGTTCACCAAATTGAACAATCTTCAGCACGGAGAAGGTCGAATAACAGGCGCCCGTCAAGCAGATAAATGCATCGCCGGCCTGTAACATCCCCTGTGATACGCGCATGCTTATGAGCGTGCTCAATTCTTCTGCTCTCATTCCCGTAAATCTCGTCTTTCTTCCCTGTCACCCTCATCTTTGTTCCCCGTTACTCTCCTTTTTCATCCTCATTACCCGCGCCTTCTGCCGAGCCTACTCTCTTATGTTCTGTACATTCGCTCGTGTTGTAGTGTCCGAAACAAAGGCCGCTCCAACCCACCATCCCACCCTCTGTCTCTGGGTCCATAGAATAATCAATGCCATTGTACACAGGTGCCGGACCACGGTTTTCAACTGCGTCATCGTCCCAAGTCAGCTCATACCATTCTGGACTGTTGGCGAAGTCGGCTGTGTCAGTCGCATACAACCAAGTCAAAGCGTACCAGCTGCTATATTCAAACCACATTTTGTGCAAGGTTGTTCCACTTTCGGTAGTCGTGAAACGAAGGCGCTACGAAGACGATTGTTAGCAATTTCGCCATTATACACGGAGCATGTCGAACTTACCAGATAGTCCCCAGGCAGATCGTATTTCAGGAATTCTTTTGGCCATTGTTCACTGATGCTGAAGCTCCTGTCCCAAGTGACAGAAACAACCTGTGGTAGATACGAGTGGATTTGCCGCAACTCTTGATGAAGCTCCTGGTGTAGAAACGATTCCACAACTTCGATATTGCTCGTGTCTGTCATAGAGGCAAGTGTTTCAAACCCAGCGTTTGTAGGATCCATGGATGAACATAGTCGATTGTCCTCCTCCACGTGCCTCCCGTAGTCTGTCAGATGCTCTATGGTAGGAAACAATGATGCTAGGGACAGCAAATTAAGTACGTAGCCATAGCAGTGTACTGAGGTGACCGGCTCAGGACGCGCGAGAATATTCTGAATCTCTTGCTGGGTGGCACGCCAATCACGCTCAGGCAGGATGACAGTAATGCTAAACGACATGTCAACCAAAGGCTTGGCCACTCTGTACATATTTCTGGACACTAGTAACAGGTCTCGCCGCCTCACTATAGGCTCGTCTTGAACGTCTGTCGTCGGCGGGTAGTGTGGGGATGGCTGAGGTTTGACTTTGACCAAACGAGGCTGGACAGCTTGCTCCAGTATCAGCAGCTGGATCTCTTCTGGTAGATCGTTCATTCGGAATCCCTGCTGGTCGTTTACCCTCGCAAGTGCCATGTTGTAATGGCTGGCGGTCAACAGATTCGGGAGTACAGGATAATGGTATTGACAACTGGCTGCAGGTGGAGGGCAACTTGCGAGTGATGCTAGCAGTCAAGATTATTTCCTGTTGATAAACAAGTAATTGATTGCTGGAGTAAGTGGCAGAGACTGTCCAATGTGATCGAGAGACGTCGAGGGTATATGTATATAAAGGGTGCAGGCCTTCCACGCGACGCGACGAGCCTTGTGTCCGCCTGCCTGACGACGATGTTGTGACACTCTGTCACTTCGCATGGTTTCCCACATAAGGTATTAGCATCAGAGAGAATCTGATTGTACTGACGACATGCACCATCGTCAAGGTTGACAATTTTACACTTAGTATGGGGTGGTTGGCTAGTGAAACTGATTCCTTTTCCATATGTTGCACTTCCCACCGTTTGAGAAGATTTCTTGACTCAGGTTGAGAGGGTGGGATGGTGGGTTGGAGCGGCCTTTGTTTCGGACACTACAACACGAGCGAATGTACAGAACATAAGAGAGTAGGCTCGGCAGAAGGCGCGGGTAAAGAGGCTGAAATAGGCGAGT
>Ga0115846_100163_pt1 | contig 33138 bp, 26 predicted proteins | sample InSIn5gowninarea_2_FD_83860 | JGI IMG/M metagenome (GOLD analysis project Ga0115846, IMG submission 83860) | reverse complement strand
AAGGTTTTGTTCGTTGTCATATATCACGTGTGCCGCGCGAGCTGTGATGCGGTGGTGCCAACCTGACTTGTCCGCCGGGCGGGCGTAGGTGAGGACTCGAACTGCATGACTGCGAATAGTTGAACAGACTGTTGCTAAATCACGATAGCTTTTAAAGTTGATCAACAACAATGGGGATTCAGGAATTCCTCGATTCTTTGGCACCGGCACCGAAAATCTGGAAACGCCGCCTTGGAGTGGCTAAGCTAATGAAAGTAGCGACAGCAAGGAATAAAATTCTGTTTGCGCTTAGAAAGAACAAGTGAAGGTAAACAAGTGAAATGGAGGAATTAGGCAAGCCGCAGGTTGCAAGGAGGTCGAGAACGTGCAAGAGTACAGTGTTTTGTTTTCCGTGGTGAACACCTGGGCGGCACCAACGATGAACCTTGCAAAACACCAAAATCCAGGAGGCAATCAGAATGGAGGTGTTCGCCTCGGTCCTGAACCTACAGTGCCGTTCTGCAGGGACCAACTTTCAATACCCGGCCAACTTAAGCCACCCTGAGCGTCTGGCCAATGACCTCCAACAATGTATTGTCTCCAAGGATGTCTAAGCGAGAATTACGTTGCTAGGCCTTCGGTCCGGCCAAAATTTGTGTATCTAGACGTTGCAGATCGCTACCGTTGTAACGCTTGACAATACGAGAAAAGAACTTCCAGTGTGTTGGCAGTTTTATACGTTTGCCTACAATGGATATGTACATGTATTTTGAATTTTTCTGTAGCGCTCTGCTATAACACTTTGTCTAGAGTTAATCGAAGCTATCTTTGTATTGTCACAAATTATGACCGGCGTGGTGCTTGCATCCCGTCGAAGTCAAGAAGAGCTTCCATAAATGACCGGCTTGTAGTAGAGCCTCGCCAGGGTAGTCTCGTATTTGGTGTACAAACAGGACATCCCGTCCATTCTCTTTCGAGTAAGAAACCTTACATAGATAACTACCATCAGCCCTTTGAGCCGCGATTGAGCCATTCTTGCCACCGAGTAACGTCGTGCAGAGTGCATATTCTAAATCCTCCTGAAGCCGAGGAAACACACATCAGAGTAGTGTCTTCCCAACACGATCACCGCTTTGCTCCGTCAACGACATGGCAACCATCCCTCTCATCTACCGCCTTTTCTTCCTATACATCGAACCATTCAGCACCATAGTCGGGGCATACTACGCCTGGTTTCAGCCCCAATACTACCTCTCCCTGACTCATGTGGCCTCCGCGCCCACCACTACACTTGGCATCCCCCTGGGCACCGAAGTCGTCCTCCGCCAGCTAGCGAACCTCTATTTCGCATTCACCCTGAACGAAGCCCTCGTGCTTCGTGTGACGTCGGATTTGAGGGTATGGAAGACGCTGTTGTTAGGCCTGCTCGTCGCTGATTTCGGCCATCTTTACAGCTGTTTCCCGCTTGGTGTGGACTATTATTATGGGTTTTGGAATTGGAATGCGATCGCGTGGGGGAACATTGCGTTTGTGTATTGTGGTGCGACTTTGAGGACGTGTTTCTTGTTGGGTATTGGTTTGGGGACAGGAGAGCAGGTAAAAGCGAAGGTAAAGGGATAGACGGTGGTCAACTTGACGAAGGGCAACGTAGACAACGATTCGATGAAGAACATGGATGCGCCGGCGTCAAAGGCTTCAGCACCGCAAAATCGTGAACGAAAGGAGAACCTTAGTAAGTGGCATCAGAACAGGTTATATATCAATCCGTATGGTACGCCATGGCAGATTCGTGCGCACAGGAGCCTGGCCTGCAAGCTGGGTGTCAACCTTGGGATCAGCCTCCGTGGCGCCTGGAGCGGTTCCAACTATCGACTCCCCTTGAGAGGTATACAATCCTTTGCAATATCGGAAGCCGGGTGGTCCACCAACTAGACATAGGTCGATGCACTACCGCTTGGTGCAAGCCGCCAGGGTATTCGGAAGCAGCAGAGGAGTGTTAAGGTAGCAAAGCTGCGCGATGAACTGAGTGATGCTGCTTATCACGCATCCGACCAAGAGGTGCTTCATGCGACGGACGTCTGTCAAATGGAAAAGTGTATACATCATTGTGGACAGTGGAAAGATTTCACAATAACACGGTTTAGTGTGATACCTTGAATTCTCAAATGGAACCCCTATTGTGCGGAGACGCACCGATGTTAAATGTATCTAGGTAGCCAAAATCGAGTTTAATCACTCCTCGCTATGCTGAATTCCATATTCCAGTTTTCGTTAGCAGTATCGTAAGGCTCATGATGTCAATCAAGTCGTTTCCTCTTGCCGCACAGCGAACCTTGTCCATGCTGCCCAGTGTGCTACTTCTTTCCCATGGCATATCGCTTCGTCCAGTCTCTCGCTTCCTTCTCATATCCGGTCTTATCTTGCTTGTACTGGTCAGATATCTTTGCCTCAACAGCATCGTCCGGATCGGGTTCTGTCAAGGCATTACTAAACATCACTCCGGTTGGTATACACATGACTCGCACATACCTTGTAGCAAATGACGAATGAATTCCAGAACAGCGGCCATCTTCGTACTTGGCTTCCATTCACTGTCTCGAAGCATACCCAGACACATCATGCCAGTATTTGGAGGTGAATCGTTGCTAATATTGGGATGGTACACCTTTGTCTTGAACACAACTGTTGGTGGTTTGAAGGGATAGTTTGCCGGTAGTGTCAACTCCAGATCGAACCTGCCTCCCTGCAAGGTCCACGTCAGAATAAACGACGTACTGTATCAATAGAAGAGACACGTACAGCGTATGGTGAGCCTGAAGGCCCATCCATGCCTACCTTCCATATATGAAGGTTGCTTTCATCTTTGAGTTCGACTATCACACCAGATGGAGGGCTTGTGGTGAGTTCGCCAAGTTCCTGTGCTTGTCAATATACTAGATGGTTTTGTACTGGCAAAAGCAAAACCTTGGTGATGCGCTTTTGGCCGGCGCCTGCCATGATGGACAAGGTTTCAAGAAATACAAGTGTAAGTTGTGGTGGTTCACAATCCGACCGATCCTCTTGGTGATAGACACTTAGTGTTACGAGTTGTGCAACGAAGGTGATATGCGAAAGCAATGGTGCAGGTTGGTAGTTCGGGAAGTGGCCACAGATGAAATAGATATTCGTAGAAAGGCACACGGGTTTTGTCAAACGTTTGCTTTACATTAAGATAACTGCCATCAGGAACAGCGGAAAGACTAAATTATCTACATCCGCCAATCACACAGAAGCTTGGCTTTCCTTAAAGTGAGGCAACAGCGCCCGATCATAATGGGCTCGATATAGGCAGCCACCTTGATTTTCGTGTCTATTGCTGGAATCCGATCCTTTATATTTGCTTCAGATCATGCCTGAGACTGATTCAAAGCTGACATGATATTCAAAGCCACGTTGCTTGAACAGACTGTGGGCCATGATCAGAATCCTAAGAATGCTATCAACTCTATTCGAGGCAAACATGTGCAGTAATGCAGTCAGTATGCCGGCGAAGATGTTTGATAGCAATGATGTTTCTTCTTCATCCTTCAGTGCCTGTGCTCTTGAACGCTGCGCAGAGGGAGCAGTATTCGTGTGTCAAGTCGAGCACGTTTTGTGGTAAGTTGGTAGATTGCACAATACTTCTCACTTTGACGGCGCCCTCATCTTCAATCAGTCTTCGTACAGAGTAGAACAACTCCGGCGAGAACTCTGAATACCATCGGTATTGCCATGTAATCAGGCGTATTAGTGTCGCAAGAATGCTTCGTGTATCGCTTTTCCTCTCGTAGAGTTTGAGCAAACCTTTCATGGCCTTAGGTGAAAATCTAATGTCGAGGCATTGTTGATAAGCTTCGATGGCCTCGGGACTGTGATGTAGGCGCTCTGCAAGATCGCCAAGGATCTCCCATTCAGCCGCTGACTTCTTGTACTGTAGTTGTTGAGCCCTGTATTGACCCATCTCTGTCCTCCAAATCGTGTAAATCCGCAGATCCTCGTACAAAACCATAAATAAATTATCGAGCCAACGTTCACATAGTCGTTTGTTCAGGAAATTTGCGTCATTCGAGTGTGATGCATCGGGTTCGTCAGACCCAGATTTGACTTCTTCTGCCGTGATCGTTGGCACAGGTTTCTCCATAGACCTATCTGCCGCCATCATACTGTTCTCAGGCTCTCCGTTGGCCAGTCTCTCCGAGCCTTCGGCACGTGTTTCTTCATCATCCTCGGATTCGTTGTCGGAGTTACCGTTCACGTTTGTGCCATTAGGTGTGCCGGACAATGCGACCGTGCTAGCGTTCTTGCTGGTAGGTGCTCTTGGCGCTACGGACTGTTGCCTTTCGTGTCGATATTCCTCTTCCATAACGAACACTTGGCTCCGGGTCTTTAGTAATTGATCCCAGCCGATAGCAGCCGCTATAGATGTGAGGAGACTGTATGCCTTCAGGAAAGTACCCTGATATGTTGCTGCTTGCAACTTCCGCAAAGAAATATGTACCTGATCATAAGATTCGCCTTGTCGTGGCTGGCCTTCATCGATCTCTTCGAGCGCAGTCTCCGGCAATATTGGCAACAGCACCCGAGATGGCTCAGGCATTCTTGGTGAATCTTTGTCCTGGTAGGAGAACATTGGACATGAGTTTAATGTTAGCAAAGCAAGATCCCATTGCTCCAGTGCGATATACACTTCGGCTAATCTGGCCCAAGTGCTGAATTCGCTAGGGGCAGCAGTCACGCTGCGTTTTGCACAGTCCAATGCTAATTCTCCCTCACCTTTACTTAGGCAAAACTCAGCCTGGCAGTCAAGCAGTGCGTAATCCATAGGTATATCTTGCACCGAGTCGTGCAGAAGCCTGACTGCCTGGACCTCTTCATCTCCATGAATGAGTACTTGAGCAAGGAGAGAAGATACCTCAACGTCTCTCTCCCTGAGTTTCTGGAAAAGATTTACTCCAGATGCGTACCGACCAGTAGTCTTGATGTATTTGAGCAAGCCGGTGGTCAGATGATTGGAGACGATGTTCGGTATCTGGATTTCTGGATCAGATCCCAGCTGTCGCCCATTGAAGAACAACTGTTCCGCTGCGTCCAAAAACCTGTGCTCCATTTCGGTGCTGGTGATAGGATTGAATCTGCGCACCCCGATTATTTTCTTTATCGTATCGCCGCTGCCATCATCCCCATACGAGTATGACCTTAGCACAGCGCACAGAAAAGTTTCAAGCCAAAGCCCGTCGGTTGCAACTCTTCGATCTCCTCTTTCGTCAACACAATAACTTTCGACTCCGCCAGGAATCTTGACCTCTACCCTCATATCTAAGTGGGAAAAGGCATTGTAGCAACAATAAAGTCCGGAAACAACTTTATGTGTCTTGTCTGCGGGATTGAACGTCAATGTGTTCACGTAGGCTGCCAGACTGGCAGACGAAGAAGCATCGATACCAGTGACATGATGATACACACCCGTCTGTTTCGAGCCACCTTTGACAGTCTGCTTCATCAGATGAACCAAATCCGGAGGGCCCAACTCGCGCAAACCTGGGAGACTTTCGGTTCGTGCATCGACAGCAAGGCCGATATCGTCATCTTCGATGATCCTGTTGGCCCCAGCTTGTTAGATGTAACCGGACAGAAGTTGAGGGGAAAAGAAAGTTCAAGCTCACTCTGGCACAGCTGGCGCAACCATGATTGACGTTGAATGCAGTCTACAATTGGTTGAGCATCAGTCCAAATCGGCCACAAGTAATCCTTCAGATGGCAATCAACATTGCCTCAACGCGTAGAAGCATACTTTGCAGGCAATAGACACAAAGGAGTTGAACAGAGGTGTGACTCGCAGTCACGTAACGGGCTCGACTCTGCTGTAGTCACTGAACTAGGTGTTCATTAACGCGACTTTTAGAGCCAATTGCCAAGATGGAGGTTTTAGCGGCGGCAGCTACCGTTCGTACATAGGAGCAGGCACTATAATAAACGCGGCAATTTTGAGTGTAATCGAGTACAAGTAGACACTTACAATATGCCTTCCTCGAAATCGCGTTTGACGCGTCCCTTGTCCTCAACACCTACCTTACCTACTCAATTCCATGGCTGTTGTTTCATCGGTCATCAATACCTTTCGTTTGAACTGCCTACCTGACTGAAGGTCTACAGTACTCCGGATATGATGAATATCTGTTCTCAGGTTGATGTTCTGTTTCCAAAGAACAATAAGTATCGATAGCAGAAGCCTCGAGGCTGGGTGCCACTATGTCTGGGTGGGCTGCCATCAACCTAGAGCCTGAGGACGATCCTCTGGATCTCATCGACGATACAAAGGAACTCCAACTCGAGGAAGCATTCAAACTTTATCAAAATGCATTGAAGCTCCATTCTCAAGGCCCGGCGCATTACGATGCCGCACGTCAGGCTTACGATGAACTATTCCAATCTGAAGTCTTCAAGTATCCTGAAGCAGTATCTGAATTCGATCACGTCCAGTTGGAGGATACATCATCAGTTCTTCAAGTGCCGATTACTGATGCTGTGCTGCCAGTATCTCTGGGTGCTACGGCGGATACAGCCAATTCATTGTCTCAACTTGTCTACCTCGCCTACAAAAGCAGAGCTCAGTTCCTCCTCGATACCACGCACGCATTGTACGACCATGTTTCAACACAGAGCCGCTCTGCTCAGTTCGAACATTACAGCTTGGCTTGTTTGCGATCGTTAAACGATGCCGCCGCCGCACTCGAACGTGATGATACTGACCTTGATTTGTGGAAAAGAACGAGCAGAGTGTCTGATGTGTTGCATACTGTACGCATTGTGCGGTTCGGCCTTGAAAGTGTACTCGCTGGAGACGAAGAGGGTGAAGATGCAATCGACTTGTCGGGACTCGACGAGGCTTTTGCTAAGGCAGAATTGCAAAGTATTCTGAACTTGGTCGACGATCCACTTGCAAAAGCTCGAATATCAAACCTACAGCCAAGGGACAATCTACTAAGCTTACTGAAACACAGCAATGACCCATATCCTTTCTTGCCTCAGAGAGCTACGACCCTTGAGTATTTGAAGGACGTTCAACGGCCCTTGTTCTTCGCCCCTGTCGAAACTCACCTGCCTCTCTCCTCACTCACACAACTGTCGATCGCTCAAGCTCTTTTGCAAACGATCACTGCTCAGGCGAATCAAAATCCTGATCTTGGTATTGGTGGTCGCATAAAGATCGAGCTTCCATCTACAACAGAACTGGTAGGTTTGCATTCACCGAGCAGTACTAGAAACCAGGAGGATAGCCAGCAACCTGCTGATGCAAAACCAATGACTACTCCCGTTGAAGACATTGAGATGGACTCACCAGCAAGCTTTCATTCGATGGTCGATGAGGTTCAGAACATAGTGCAGACACCTCAAGCTTCCATGGTCGAAACAGAGTCTCATAACGAGAATCTCAGTCTCCAACCCGTACCCGAAGAAACCAATGACTCAACTCTTGCAACAGAATCCGTCGCGCTACCGTCGCGGAAAAGATCCTCTACCGTCGCAGGCAACGAAGAACCTGAAGCGCGAGCCAGAAGCAAGAGAATTAAAGCTCGAGAGTCATTAGTTGGACCTGCGGCTCCCGAGGAAGACTTGTCCCATGATCCCTCCTTCCTGTATGCAACACAGCTTGCCAACATCGAAGCGGCTGACGATATGACTTTTAAAGCCGTCAACGACATCCTGGAGAGAATAGGGGTCACAGCTCTTGGGAGCATCGAAAGTCTTCGGGAGTCGTCGGACAGAGATACCCAAACAATCTCCACCCCAGTTGCAGGCAAGTCGCAGCCACGGCGATCATACTACAACCTCGGACATATGCTCGTTAATTGGAATGAAGGGAAGAGCGGTGCATTTTCTGCAGGCCATGGGAACCGCGACCACCTGGAGAAATCTACGGGCTTATCACTGTTCCTGAAACATTCCAAGCCAGCTCTAACGACAACACCAAACACAGCGATGGTCGAGGATCCACACCAGGTCGCCGCATTTGTTCGTGCAGTCAATAAAGACAGCGTCAATTACACAGAGACACTGTTTCTATGGCTGCTGCAGTTATTGACTTCTCAACCTGGCACCCAGCAGGTTCCACCGTATTTGCAAGGTTCATGGAGTTCAGAATTGAAGCAGGCTTTGCTACAGATTGTCACGGCAGCAAATGAGCAAATCATATTGATGCTAATGCAGTATTTTCCATATAATACAGCAAAAGCAAGCTCAGATATCTCGCGATGGTCACCAAAATCGCTGTCGCTACTCCAGGCAACAGAGTTCGCTCAAGCCATCTTCGAGCTACATCTCGAGGTGTACTCCGAGTCCGCAAATCCCGCAAGTCCCATTGATCCATTGACTCGCCAACAGCAATCGATGCGCTTGGAGACATGGTCCCAGATAGTTACGGACTTAATCCACCTGATACAGGGAGGAGCTCGAGACCAACACGACAGTGTCAACACCATTACACTTCGATTCTTGTGGGCGTCAGTCTTCTACACGAAGCTGTCCGGCCAAGCCAACAAAGATCATGTGCTGCAGTGCTTAGCTGACCTGCGAGCACTCCTAGAAGTTCAAGCAGCCAAGGAGATTCATCTGCCGAACAATACTGCGATGCCAGTCATATCGGCGGCAGCTATCGAGCAGGAAATCTCCAAGTTGAGAACATTGGAGTTTTTCATGACTGTCTTCGATACCGATAACAGCGAGCCTGAGTCGGTGATCAATAAGCTTGAACCAGTGCTCGAGTACGGGCGAGACTTCGAAACATGGTCTATAGCGTTGCCCATTAAGGATCGGGAGGAAATCGAGAATTTTCAGTCTTTCTTGTCTGCTGGCGATGCATCACTGACACTGTTCCTTTGGAAAAGACTACAAAATGCTTATGGTGCAATATCTTATAACACCAAGGTCGTCTCATGTCTATTTCGATCAATCGAAACTGTTTGTACAGAGATTAATTCAGTCCGCAGCGCTGCACCAGAAAGTGCTGATCAAGCAATTAATCTGCTTCGTTGGCTTCGAGATGCGGATGATCTAGTTGCCAAGGTTCTGGGCCGAATAGCTGATGACAAAGCTGCATTTGAATGCATAGATGAATCACATCTCAAGTCATCCATGACAGCAGTGGTATCACTTCTGCGAGTGGTGTACGAATTTGTGCTCGCAGATGACAATTTGCGCGTCGGCACAAACACGCCACCTCAATTTCGTACTGCAACAGCCACCAAGAACTTTGAGAAGTGCAGGGACAGATTTCGTGAGATGACCGTTAGGCTTTGGGTTCTACTGTATTTCATGATTAAAGAGGCGACAATCCAGCTCTCAGAAGCTTTTGACACTCCCGAGAAAGATCTGATTGTGTACCTACGATTTGTACACGCGTCACTGGGTGAGAGACAATATTGCAAGCACTGCAACAAGCTGTTCGTGCGAATGGCCAAGACTGAGTTTTTCACATTCAATCCTGAAGAAGACTTGTCCATTGAGATTGCCCAGGTGGCTTACGACCTGTATGGGATCAGACTCACCTCTGGCTATGGTGATATTGACCATGGCTGCTCTGCTGAGTCTCTTGAGAAGGACAAACGAACGGCTCATACTTTGGTACCAATCATTATGGACTATGTCAGCCGTCTGAAATTGAAAGATGTGCTAAAGAGCGACTTGAAGGCAACAATCGACAGGATACAAAGTGCGTTGGGGCAAGTTAAGGCATCGCCAGCAGTCGCATTCAATCGTCGTGCGGTCTCTGCATATCTCAAGTCTATGATCGACCCCCGACAGCTCTTCCAGGCACTCCGAGGGATAGGAGAACTCGGTACGAAATCTGTTCACACTGAGTTTGCACAAATTGCTTCACAAGGATGGTATCTTCTGTTGGGCAATATGACCTTGGCAAAATATAAGTCTGTCAAGCGCGTCAACCCTACGCCTACGGATGATCTAGACAGCGCTTTGTCTTTTCTGAGGCAGGATATCGAACACAATTCATTGAATTGGGAGTCCTGGTACAGACTTGCACAAGTCTATGATGCAAAGATCGAGGACAATTTGATATGGAATTCGCAGAAGCTCAATGATGCGAGAGCTGAATTGGCAATGCTCGAAAGGAGTTCCATTAACGCATATACCATGGCAACTGCTATGGTAATGAGGTCTGAAGACGCTGATCTTACCATGAAGGAGAGGATGAACGATATGTTTTTTGAGTTTGCGACACGCTTGTACTCATCATCACGTCCACCCTTGGACATGGAAGCCTTCAACACCGAGAAAGTGGTCAGGCACCTCAGCAATTATATTGATCAGAGCATGTCGAGACAGGCAGCATTCGAGCCATTATCTGAATACCGTCTTTGGAGCTTCGCCGCGCATTTAATACGTCTTAGCTTTTCTGGTGGCTCAAAATCGTGGTTACGTTACTACTTGCTCGGGAAGTGTTTGTGGAAGATGTTCAGAAGTCCAACCAACCACAAAACTCGGAAACAGGTTCAGGTCGATGACATTATCGATGCATTCTCCGATGCAGTTAAGTATGTTCCGAAGAAAGAGAGATCCTCTGACCCTATTCTTGAGCCCCACTCAAAGCTTGTGTCCACAGTCCACAAATTACAGGACTTGAGAGCAATTACTATCCAACAAGCAGTGCAGTATGTCCAAATAACACAGTATGCCAGAGGTGTTCAAATTACTGAAGAAGATGGACAACCACGCTGGGTGCCTTACATACTATCGATACTTAAAAGACTTCAGATCGCGGACAAGTCAGGTTGGCACCACCGCATCACAGCTCGCGCGGCACACGTGATATATGACAACGAACAAAACCTTTCTGGCGCGTTAGGCGTGAAGCATCAATTCACACAGTCCATTTTCACCAAGACCATGACAATGCAAGTGTGGAAGCCCGAGCACGAACGAGCAGGTCGCCACTATGTGTACACCGGCCGGTATCTGCGCTTCTTTATACAAATCCTAGACATACTTCGGGACAGAAGCAACCTGGAACAAGTTGTACGAAGGATACGCAGAAAGACCACCGATTTCATAGACCATTCGAAGATCTGGGAAGATACGGTGACTGTATACGTTGACCTTCTAAGAAGACTGGGAAATATACCTCGTGGACATGAGAGAGCTTTGTTCGACGGTATCACGTTCGACGAGTTCACGAGGAAGTCAGAGAAGCTCGAAATATGGGCTCATGATCCTGAAACAACTACAACTTACCTCGACCTCCTCCAAGATGCCATTGAACTGAAGAAGCTCAACAACAGTCTTATGAAGGGTCCCGCAATCGACGACCTGATAGGTGATGCCTATGCTGCTATGTACGAACTTTTTGTGTCGCAGCTACCACCAGAAGAACAGATACTGCCAAAGAAGGAGACCTTGCCTCAGGGCACATTCATCAACATGACTACCGAGACAGCACCAACAGGCGATGATACACTTGATCGGATGAGACTGAACAACTTGTTATCGAGTCAGACTGACGGTGCAGGTGGATCTGCTGTCGACAATGCTCCAAGCGCTTCTGGTCTCGGCATGATCACGACAGCTAGTCAAGCAGTCGGCACGCCGCCACCAGAAGCAGTCCGTGTTCCTGTGCCAGGGAAGCCAGGTCGTGCCAAGACTATCACCAGAAGGGAGGTACAAAAGAAAGCTGAAGCAGCCATCGTCAAGCCACCCCCTATCAAAACACCTACTTTAACCAAGAGACTAATTGTGAATGTGCCAAGCATCAAGAAAGGCGATGAATCCGAAGACGAAAACGACTATTCGAACAGAAGTGTCCAGGATCAGGTCAATGGTCGTAGTGGACACAGCTCGAGACGTGGCAGTGCTAGTAGAAGGAACAGCGCTATGCCTGCTGCGTCAGGCGACGACGACGACAACAATGGTAGCGATGGTGACAACGAAGATGAGGGTGACGACGAGAACGATCATACTGATACCGAAATGGTTAGTGAAATCCCGACGAGAAGAGGACTATTTACAGGGCTGGCAGCGGCAGCAGCCCCAGCCGACGATGAGGATGACATGGATGAGGACGAAGACGAAGATGAAGAGGAGGATAGAATGTCAGATGGTAAAATCGAGAATGACGAGACGGGGCTGGAGATACCAGACTCGCAAGATGCAACTGAAGTCGACAGGCGTGGCAAAGATTGAACCCATGCTGGGTGACTAGCCGGTCAACAGTACTGACTGGCCTCGCTAGCATCGATATTTCAGGCACAGCTACCGTGCTACTTGGTTCAGTCGTGAATTGCTGATGTCGAACAACATCCTAGCATATCGTTACACAATATGCAGGCACCCTCATCATTCCCTCCACATGTACAGTCATGTGGTTCCGTCTCCTGCTGGGTATTCGATCCTGCTTGTTCAGTTGTGAAGACATCAGAGTACCTGTGTACCAATAAAGAGATCAAGACACTTGCGAGGAGACAATGCAAAGTATCTTCTTTGAGGTACGGGGAAACTTCTCTCGTTGAGTATAGGCCAAGTTTAGTCTTTATGATTGTACTGCGTTACATTTCCATCGTATCAATTCTTCTTTTTGGGTTCTTCAGATGTGTACTCCTTCAGCCACATCCAACACAGCATTACCCTCTCTATCTCAACCATGTGTGAGTACTGTCAATCTGAAGATCACCGAGCCTTTCGGTCACCACCCAACTTGCCCTGTGAGCACGCCTGCTATACATCACCTACCAGCACTCCACTTCGACTATATCAGCCACCATTTCCTCACCATGAAGTTACGACAACACAAGACTGCCATCACTTCCGAAGCCACGAAATCATCCGACACCCAGAGCAGGCACCGAATCGACCATGTTGTGAAATAGAGACACACCGTCCCTCGCCACCACCTTGGCCTCCTTCTTCGCCGAACACCCAGCTCATCAATTTGCTAAAGGAGCTCCAAGACCAGTACCTCGAGGACACAAGGCCCTCGGACTGCACTTGCACCAACCACCAACAGCAACAACGCCAACAAGCATGTCCAACTTACCAACAGAATGTGAAGCAGCTCAATGCTCTTCTGCGAGACCTCATCGACCACCTTCGATCACGACCGCAGTATCCAACTCACGAGCACTACCGCGATTCACGCTCACTCCGCTTTCCCTACAGCCCGGTGCCTCTCCGCAGCTGTCAGCATCAGAGCCGATGGGTGCAAGACTCCCTTTTCAAAGTTCTCTTCCGAGTGACACGACGCCGGCGCGAGTTGACAAGGCTTAAGTCTCAATCGAGTCCCAGCCGGCGCACTAGTCAATATAGTCGACTTGTCGAACGTTTACTACAGGAGATTGAGGCGAACTTTGCATGTCGGTGTGAGGCATGCAGAGAAGATCTGAACAGCAACATCATACGTCTTCAGGATATCAACCAGGAGGATGAGAGAGCTCCATGTACACGAGGTCCTGCCATCTGCCGCGGATTTGGTTGTTCTGATTGTGCACCTACGATGCCAAGAATTGGTTGTGGTGGTAGACAAGGCGCCAGGCCTAGGGACAGTTCACGAGTTAGCTGGATGCTGAGATAGACTGGGGACTGGAGGACAAAGTTCAGAGATTATGCTAATAATCTGATGTGTCTCGTCGTTGTTAGATGCTACTCATGTACGCCGTCCCTAAAAGCATTTGTGACAGATGTGGGGGGTTTCAGTTCTGGTCCTACCTGATTATCCGCTATGGAATTGCAGTTCTAAGCAAATACTTCGACCTACATATATGATATTCTGATTTCTCTATTTGTTGTCGACGGCATACTCGTACCAACGACTCGGAGCTTCGGGGTAATATTGTCCGATTAGTGTGAACGGAGAACAGCGGTGAGGACCTCTTATCAGCTGCCGATAGATCGAGGGGATCATCACGCGTCAAGTGCATGTGCAGGACTACCCATTGCCTGCACACCTTCACTTCTCTGTACTTATACCCTCTTTGCATCTTCCACGTAACCTGATCCTCCACAACTGACGAAAAATCATCATGGGCTCGGGTCAATCGACACCAGCCGCAGAGGCTGTGGAACAACGTGTTGTCGAACAACTTCGAGCGATGCGCATGGAGGACAAACTGCGCCAGCAGGAGGTTGAGAAAGAGTACATACATATTGACAACGACAAAGTCCTGCCTCAAACGTTTTCGGCCGATCCTACTCTGTCGTCTTCGCAGGCTGAGAAATGGGAGAAATCGTTGTTAGCAGATCCCAAGAACCGACTCGCTCTAAACGCTCTGCTCGGCAACGACGTCGACACCATTGTTAGCCAGAAAGTGCCGACACTGGCCGACACCCAAACTTTCAATGTCAAGATACCGTTCGAAGGGGCTCCCATTACCAACCAACGGAGCTCAGGACGATGCTGGTAAGTCGTCGCTCTTGAAGTACACCACTAGAGCACTAATCGTGGACACAGGCTCTTCGCAACCACTAATGTCCATCGCGTGGCCATAATGAAGAAGCATAACCTCTCCTGCTTCGAATTGAGCCAAGCCTATCTCTTTTTCTGGGATAAACTAGAGAAATCTAACTGGTTCCTCGAGCAAGTCATCGAAACAGCAGAAGAAGACCTATCCTCACGTCTCGTCCAAACCCTCCTTGCGACTCCCGTCTCGGATGGCGGCCAGTGGGACATGGCCAACAACCTTGTCTACAAGTATGGTCTCGTCCCACAAACACTATATCCCGACTCTTTCAACGCGATGAACTCCGGCCACATGGACCGATTAATAACTTCCAAATTGCGCGCTGATGCCTTAGAGCTGCGCTCCCTGGCCTCGAGCTCCAATAAGTCCTCAGGATCCAAACAGAAGATCCTCGCCTCAAAAGCTCGCATGATGCAGGAAATCCACGCCATCCTCACCCTTATGCTTGGGCCTCCCCCGAAGCCAGACCAGCAATTCACGTGGGAGTATTACGACGCGAACGGCACTTACCACAGCGTTCAGAAAACACCTCTGCAGCTCGCTGCTGAGCTCTCGTCGCCATCTGCGATTCGTTCCTTATCTGGCGCGAATGTCAACAACCTTTTCAGTCTGGTCAATGACCCACGCCACAAGTATCTCACCCATCTCACTGTAGACCGCCTCGGGAACGTGGTAGGTGGAAACAGAGCGATAACGTACATAAACGTCGATATGCAGACTATGAAGCGTGCCACCATAAGGATGCTGAAAGCCGGTCTTCCAGTCTTCTTCGGTAGTGACGTCGGCAAATTCTCCAATTCGCAATCCGGCATTATGGACACGAAATTGTTTGACTACGACCTGGCATTTGGTTCTGGTAACGGGAGCCTGCAGATGAGCAAGTCGCAGCGCCTGAGGGTTGGAGAGAGTGCGATGACACATGCGATGGTATTAACAGCTGTACAAATCGATGAGAAGACCGGCAAGAGCATAAGGTGGAGAGTACAGAACAGTTGGGGCACTAATGCGGGAACAGCTGGTTTCTTTGTTATGAGTGATGAGTGGATGGATGAGTTCACATATCAAGTTGTCGTCGACCCTAGTTTTGTGGAGAAGGAAGTCAGGGAGTGCTTGAAGCAAGAACCATTGGTGTTGCCGTTGTGGGATCCTATGGGGGCGCTGGCATAAGACTTGAAGCTATCGAGCATAGCACTGGCGACCATGGGTTTTGGAGGACCTTTTGGAGGACTTCTGCAAGCTTGTTGGTTGGATGCTCGAACTTGACTTACGATCTGATTGCAATGATAGCAAGCGACTTAGAATCTTTTTCAACTTTAAATAATGGCATGTTTTGGATATTATAGATGTGATATACGTACTTACTACTAGTTTCGTATGTTATCGAGCTTCCTGCCTGTCTAACAATTCAGAACAGGTCGTTCAATATATCCAGCTGTAGTTCTATGAACCATGTTTGAAGGCAGCCAACCAATTTACACGTAATTTATTCATGGCAAACTAAATAGGCCATTCTTTCTGTTTCAAGCCGCGAATGGTACATAAAAGGGAGGAGTACATGTCTGATGCCATGTTCAAATCATCTACAAGTATCTTGTCAGCACTGCATTGGTATGTACTTCGACGAGCTCAAGCATACTGTATGTTGAAGGTTGTTGTTGCACGTCCCACAACGGAGCGGTCTTCTTACCGGGGTGGTCGATCCAGGCGCGGACTAGCTTCGGTTAGAAACGGCCCAGGCTGTCAGGCTTCAAGTGGCAAACTATGCCAGTCTACTGTAGGGTACGGAGTAGTCAACTCCGCATCAGTTCTCAGCAACTCATATTACATCTGAGCTCAAAGCATTCCTACCACACTCGACCACGATCTTTACTACAGATACCAAAGATGTCCGCTGCAGCTCCTCGCTATCGCTGTATCCATGGCACTACTTGGCAATCGCCGTTCAAAGTCTTGTTACCACAAACACAAACCCAACAACCTCGCAGACGTTTCGCCACGGCCACTGACGATCCCTCGACTACCAAGCCGCAACTACGAGCGACGACCTTTTCAGACAAACTGAATTCGGGACCTTCATTTGACAATTTCGTCTCTGGCAAAGAACCTCCATTAAAACCTTCAGAAGCCTTCGCATTGAAAACTGCCCTTGTTGGTCCAAAAGGAAAACAGAAGCAAATCACACGCCTACCTGAATGGCTGAAGACGCCAATACCTGACAGTTCGTCTTACAAGAAGATAAAAAATGACCTTCGAGGTCTCAATCTACATACTGTTTGCGAAGAAGCACGATGTCCAAATATTTCAGATTGTTGGGGTGGTAGTTCAAAATCTGCGGCCACAGCTACGATTATGTTGATGGGCGACACATGCACGCGAGGATGCAGGTTTTGTTCTGTAAAGACAAGTAAAGCGCCGCCACCACTCGATCCGCATGAACCAGAACATACTGCTGAAGCACTATCGCGATGGGGATTGGGATACGTTGTGCTGACAAGCGTCGATCGAGACGATTTAGCAGATAATGGCGCCCATCATTTTGCTGAGACGGTGCGGAAGACCAAGCAGAAGGCGCCATCAATACTAGTAGAATGTCTCACAGGTGATTATGCCGGTGATCTTGACATGGTGAAACTAGTCGCAACGTCCGGCTTGGATGTATATGCGCATAACGTTGAGACCGTCGAGGCCCTCACACCACAAGTCCGAGATCGACGAGCCACATTCCGACAGAGCTTAAGCGTGCTAAAAGCAGCGAAAGAAGCAAAGGAAGGTCTCATCACAAAAACATCAATCATGCTTGGCCTCGGCGAGACAGAAGAACAACTCTGGGATGCATTGCGTGAACTAAGAAAAATCGACGTCGATGTGGTAACCTTCGGGCAGTACATGCGTCCGACGAAACGACATATGCCCGTACACGAATACGTGACACCGGACGTTTTCGAGTCATGGAGACAACGAGCGCTGGACATGGGCTTCTTATACTGCGCTTCTGGACCGCTTGTTAGGAGTTCGTACAAGGCTGGAGAGGCGTTTATTGAAAACGTGCTCAAGAAGAGGATGGCTGGAAGGTTGGAGACGGCTACGGCGGATATAGCAGGAGATATTAAGACGACAGTGACTGTTCTATAGAACATGAAGCTGACAAGCTGACAGGCGTTCGAACAGGGGCGCACAGATATCTTTCTTTCAAGCGAATTCGAATACATATTTTTTGCACTCTCACATCCATAACCTACGCTTCATCGCAAACTAGAACTGAGTAAAGACGAATTATACATGCACATGTCCATGGTCCTCAACTCAGGAAACAGTATGGGTAACGTGTTTAATTGATTTAGGTTACGTTGAGATGAATTGGCATTCAAGGCTGAGAGATGAGGGTTGGGGTGTTGATTTTGGGGGACTAGGAGAGGGGAGCTGGTACAGTAGGCATTGTAGTTAGGGAGCGAGGGAGGGAGGGAGGTGGTGCTGCTTGCGTATGTGGCATAGAGTTACCATGACTATTGCAATTGTATATAGAAGCATAGGAATCACAATGTGGTTAGCCCGTCTTTGTGTTTAGTCTAATTTCGCTCAATGGCATTGCTCACTAGTACTGACTCCAAGCGCCCTGCTATGCTATGTTATGCTAGATATAACCCTTATCGTATCTGATCCGTAATAGCAAAATTCGTACTCCATTCACTCCGCAAAACAAACAGATTCATTTCTCAACCACAGCTCCCACATTCCGGAGCCCTCACATCATTAACAGTTCCCATCCGTCTTCCAGGCCCACCGCTGCCTCCTCCTCGCGGCCCACTTCCACCGAACCAGCCCGTCGACCCACCAGTTCCAGCACCTGTACCACCACCAGCCCTTGCCCCAGCACTTCCACTTCCAGTTGCTTGTTGTGCCGTCCTACCTGGTCCCCTCGTATTGAAGCGGCTGTTTTGCGCCGCGGCATAAGGGTCCAGGGAGAGAAGGGAGACGAGGTATAGACCGATGAAGTTGTAGGCGTTATCGGCCATGCGGTTTAGGCGTGCGGTTAGCGGGAGACTGGAGAGGGTTTGACCGGAGGAGGAGATGTAGGTTGGCGGTGGTGGTTTGGGGGTTGAGGATTGTTTGGACGGAGGTGTGGACATTTTTGTGGTGGCGGTGGTGGGTTGGAGGTGGGTGGGAGGTTTTGAGGATTGGTTGGTATGCGTGCGAGTGGGCTTGGATGGTTCAGTAGGTGGTGTGCTGGTACGGGTGCAGGTGTTGTGTAGTTGAAGATGTGCCTAAAAGGCGGAAAGGGGCGTGGGATGGTTCAGAGGAAGTTCCTGCGTATGTTGGCTTTCGAGTAGGGGTTTGAGGCGTACAGTTGTGGCCACGTATGGTTCGATTTGACTGCGGTGTGTGAGAATCAACGGTTGGAAATGAACATAGGTATGTTTGCTAGCAGAGGGGAGTGTACGCATCAGTATCACGTGTGAAGTTTGAGATGGAAGGCGCAGTTGCACAGATGCAGTTGTGCAATGACCATGGTCTTATTGCTCTTTACATAGAATCACATTAAGCGGTCCTCCATGAGCAGAACCAATCAATCCAAGATAGTCCACAACTATGCGGACGATCTTTATACGCTGTAGTGCTCCTAGCATATTTCTCAGTCTCTATGACACTTCGATTTGAGCTGCAAAACTCGATCGTCTTCGGTCAAACAGGACATAAAACTATCACAATTACAACCCTCCTTCCCACTTCTCCCTGAAATTTGTTGCTTTCATGTCTTCGTACAGCAGAGTTGCAGCCGTGACTGGGAGTAACAAAGGCATTGGCCTTGCCTGCGTCCGACAGCTTGCCCTTCAGTATCCAAAATCATCCTTCAATAATGGCCCCCTACTAATCTACCTAACTGCACGAAACAAGGAGAGAGGGGAGAAGGCACTGCATGATATCCTCGAAGATCCACTGTTGAACAAAGAAAAGGCTCTACGCAAGGATGGAGGCCTTTCTGATGTGCAATACCTGCCATTAGACATCGACAATCAAGATAGCATTCAGCAGTTTGCACGAGATATCAAGCAGGCACACCCTGAAGGCATTGACATCCTAATCAACAATGCCGGCATTGCAATGGACGGCTTCGATGCCGATGTGGTCAAGAAGACCTTGCACTGCAACTATTATGGCACCTTAGCAGCCACCAAACTTCTACTCCCACAGATACGCGACGGGGGCCGTTTGGTCAACGTCGCAAGTCTTGCTGGCATCATCGACTCGCGGTACTCCAGCTCGCTCCGCAAGCGCTTCTTGAATGCAACGGAAACAGAGGAAATAACTGGGTTGATGGAAGAATTCACAACTGCCGTGGCGAAGAATGAATACCAAGCTAACTGGCCAGGTACTGCATATAGAGTTTCAAAAGCTGGGGTAATTGGCATGACAAGGACGACAGCGGCGAACAACGCCCGAACAGGAAGTAAAACACTCGTCAACGCCTGTTGTCCAGGCTATGTTTTGACTGATATGACGAAAGGTCGAGGAAAGAAGACTCCTGATGAGGGAGCCCAAACACCTGTTTTGCTTGCGTTAGGTGACATCAAGGGCTCAAATGGTGAATTCTGGTACAATGAGAGCATTGTGGCGTGGGAACGATAGTACGAAACTGATCAAGTCTTATCATTGCCGCAGAGTTTTGATACGCGTGAAGCACGGAACCATCCTGGTCCTTGCTGATGGAACTATCCGCTAGATATACCTTTTCTGATGTAGGCAGAGTTTCGAAAAAGAACTTTGACGGCGGGACGCACCATCATGCACGTCAATGAAAAAGATTCGGAACACCTCTCAGAATGTTTTGTTGTCAAAGCATACTCTAGTAAACATTCCTTCCGTTATCCCAATTCCTCAATTCACAACCGTGTTACAACTTGGTCAAAGCTATCGAAATCGGCCGATTCTACAAGGCTGAAATTAGCTAATCTCAAAAACTGACACGGGCTTCTCGGTTAACGTGTAGATCTGACTGGCAATGGCTTGGCTACGCAGTAGGTATGTGAGGTAACACACAGGTGTTGGGAATGCGACTACAGAACTTTGAAGCAGATCATCCTCATTTACCGAAGTTTCGAAAACCTTGAAACAATGCATAGCTAAGCTGCACAATGCAGTCAAGAAAGTACAAGGGCTTCCACAACTGCTGGTGAGGTCGTTAACAGCCAATCATCAATGCCGGGAATGAAGATGGATGCCACCAAAGCATGGAGACAAGCCACAGATTCATGCTGGACTAGTGGTGTGTGCCTGACGATGAAACACAAGTGTTGCATTAGCTTCCGTGTCGATTTCTGCATGGCAAATCCCTTACTTACTGTACTGTACTGCGGAAGTGCTCGCCTCAAGAGAATGAACGTTTCGGAGATTCATCATCGATGATCATCAACTTGGCCAGGATTGTGGTGCGGTGTGGTGTGGAATTGGATGACGACTACACTACTACAACTTGTGGCTGCTCGGGGCTTATCAACATGTTCTCGCTTCAACGACTCACTCTTATTTGGGAGACTTTCAAGCCAAACTCTCGACCATGGCTGTAATCTTTCCTCTTTCGAATCCGGCATATCCCATTTCGACAACTAGGCGATCCGCTACGCTGCAAGCTCTTCACCGTTATTGCTGCCTTGATCGGTAATCAGTCCTTTCGCAGACATGGCGGATGTTAGCTCAATTCTTTCAACATCACCATTCACATCGAACAAGGAACAAGGCAAAGTTAAACGTTCCGTATCCGACAAAATGTGATTGTGCACTGCATTTACTTCAAGGTGTGTTTGCTAGTCGATCCATTGACTTGCATAATGACTCCATCCTCCACCACCCCAAGCTTTTCTTGGGTCGTGGCCCGATCCTGTCCCACCACCTGACCTTCTGGCTTCTGTCTCGTTTTTTACCACGCGGTGAGCAGCCTGAAAACAAGGATCCTGTCCTACGATTGACATAGTTCCTCCATAACAATCGTATGATTCTGTTTCAATCACATTCTTTTCTCGTCAATGTACGCTGGTCCGCACGATTCTTCTCGCCTGGAAGCTTGAGATTCTATTGAGAAAGCTGGTCTGGACTCTTGCTGAGTTGGTATGATTGTGATACTTGGCTTGTTATCAAATCCGGAGAATTTGGCACGAAGATAACGAACAGAAATAATGAACACACAAGAGTTGTGATTTCAACACCTCTCCACCAAGTCGAGATTTTCTTTTCATCATCCTTCCATGGCTTCGCGTCTCAGCAATTCGATGTTACCTCTTTGGGCCTGGATTATCGTTATTATTGTCGGCTCGCTGGTCGTTGTCGGCACTGGCTTCCTCGCAATACGATTCATTGTTGTTCGACGGAGGCGAGCGACGTTTATTGAAACTTTTGGCGATGAGAACCTTCCACAGAGACGAGTCACCGTCAGACGGGGGCGAGTGGTACCATCCTCTAATTACTTGTCTTTAACGGGGTCAAGGTTCGGACTCAACGTATTGGGTTCTGAGGAACATGATTCACAATCCAGAGTTGGCGCTCGCTCCAGAAGTCCTTTTGAATGGTGGAGCACGCTGAAGGATCGATCCCAATCCCGCAATAGTCAGGTCACTCAAATGACGGAGACATCCTCAATATGGACCATGCCCACAAGCCCGAACCATCCAAGAATGTACCAACATCGCAACATGACGTTCTCAGATGCGAGCTTGACATCGACATCCAAGGACGATGAGGTATCGACAACAATTAGTGAAGTGCCACCTGCATCACCACCAGCAATATACAAACCACCACCCAACTTTTCGCGTTCATTCTCCAATCGAGCACATCGCTCAGGCCTTATACCAAGACAACTCATACTATCAAGGATCGAGGAATCGTCACCTCACGTGTCTATGATATCTGCTCGGCGATCACGAATCGGAAGTTATGCGAGCAAATCAGGAAAGCTAAGAACTAGTGCAGCATCATCATTTTCTCTATCGCCTTCACCTCTACGAACACAATTTCCATCGCCACTTCGGAGCGAACACTCGGAAGAAACATCTTCCAAGCCAAACTCAATACATCAAGACACTTTGCCAGTACCCACCAAGCACCTTACAGTCCCACGTCAGGAGAACGACCTAGCCTACAATAGCTACAATCCAAGCTTTGCTGATCGAGAGCCTACACAGAAATTACAACGAATGAGTCAAGTTAGCTGCGATGTTCTCAGCACAAACTTCTTGCGGCCGCAACCTAGTATTACAGCATTACCCACGTCAACGAACCCGGACCAAACAAGCAAGTACTGGGGCACGAAACCTGATCCACGGCCGGTGCAATCAAACAGCGGAAAGAAGGGAAGGGTGTTACGAAAGAAGTCGCTTAGGAGATCAGAGATGGTTACACAATTCGATTCGTGATTGTCAGTAGTCTCAGCGTTTTGATTGGCACAATAGCCTTATTTCTTCATTTATTTTCAGCATACTGCCGCTTCACGAATTTCTTTTGACTAAATGGCTACGACATACACAGAGGCATTGGCCTGGTGCTTGATGTCCATGAAATTCATTCACGATCCACAATGGAGAGGTCTTCTGTACGGCTAGATGATATAGGATCATCTGTGCATGCCTACGAGCATGTCATTATGCACTCCACTATAATAGCGAGGCAACGCTTCATCCAAAATCAATTCTTTATCCACTTCAGAATGTACTCACAGCCTTCGTTCATAGGTTTTACTTGAATCATGGGAAGTCCTACCAGAATTGTCTCAGGATCGCAACGGAAACGTGCACCCATGATGCTGCCTAATCGACTGTCTCGGCATTATGCATGTTCAGGAGGTCTTCCGCTTCCATTTCTTTGTGCTTAAGGATGAGCTGCTGCATGTTAGCGTGCCCTGATAAGATACCGACAATATTGAAGTCCTTCTCCAGGGCCGTGTGGTCTAACCTTTGGTCGTTGCTGCCACGTTCGGTAAGTATTCTTTGGCAATGCCTTCCAAGGTCTCATAGCTGGTCCGCCTCAAATTCACACACTCACCTTTTTAGCTTGTTTCTGGAACTCGGTAACAAAGACTTGAACGACATAATCTTGAGCCTGTTTCGGCTGCGATGTTCGAGATGTTTCAAATAGTCTGCGGTGAGGATAGCTTCAATAACGATGATGGCGACACGATATCGCTATATAGGCTTGGTGAGCGGCATCCAACACCACTTCCTCCTACTCAACAAGTCTTACGTTCCTCAAAATACACCGAACCAGAAAGACAAAGGTAGCGAAGCTCTTGAACATTCCATTCACCGCTACAACTACGAAGCAATCGGTCTATCCTAGCAGTTAGCCAACCCCAAATCACAGCTCACTATTATGGCACTCTTGCACTCCACAAGCACACTCCTTCACCGCCTTGCAGGCAAGAAGAAGCAACAGGCACAACGCGAGCACTTACGACCTAGGTCTTTCGATATCATGACCTTGCGTAACATCAATATCGAGCTTCCGAAACCTCCTCCTACACATAATCCTTATGTTGGGACAACGCTCGGGAGGTGTGGGGAACCTGGGGTTGGGCAAATGGAGGGTTTTGAGATTGACCGTGGGTATAGTGAGCAAGACAGTGTGGACAGCACTGCAACGTTGGATGTGGTAGATCCTGAGTCAAGCAGCGTTCTGCTGACTTGGCCCCTCATGGACGACGACCAAGAAAAGTCAAGGATCCGGATTGAAGTAGATGATAGTGCCCATACAACAATCACCACAGGGCATCATGCTGCTGTGGACGAAGAGACCTCCTCTTGGCAAATTGACCAAGAAGAACCAGAACAGGGCGCCAATTCGACCACACCCGTATTACCATCCTCATCATCCTTACCACAAGGCACATCTGTCGAGCTAAATCTATTGACTGAGGATGACATTCAACCCGCCGATCAACGTCCCTTGAGTCAAGAGTTATTGTTGAGCTCCACCCCATGCACCGATCCCCCTTGTCCAATCCGCCCTGAGGAATCACCGTTGACACCAGCATTCGCGCTACCAGCAAATAAAATTTGCCGCCTTATCACTTGCCACCAAGATCGCATCCCTCTTACCCCCGAAGAGACAACGCTGTTGCTAGTATGCTTGCACGATATCTATACCAGCCACAACCGTACGCGACAACAGAATGATCAGCAGCAGCAGCAGCAACCAATCGAACAGCACACTGTCACACAATATCCCTCTATCGAGCAATTCATGCAAAGCAACTCACGACCTTCTCAATCCAGTGACTGGGAAGACCAATCCTTGCCTCCAAGTCCTACCCCATCATTCACATATTCACTATCATCCTCCTCCTCAAACAGCTCCATCTCAACCGTATCAAGCGCATCGTTCTCTACACTTTGCACCCTCTTCTTCGAACAACCAGAAGCGGATCTCGAGATCAACCAAGATACCCCCATGATCAACGATGCCTCGCTAGAACACACCACATCTCAAACTGACCTCACGATCACCGTCTCCGAAACCCCCGAACTTAAATGTATCGACTCAGATATCACTATCGACACCAGTGCCAACAATACCAGCCAAGTTGATAGACTCCCCACTAACACCCTCTCCTCAACGACGAACACCACAGCCCACCTTCCCATCACGCTACCCGCCAATACCCTAACCCCCATCCTCACAGTCTTTCACGACTTCATCATCACTATCCCCACGGCCATACTCTTTCTACCCCAAATCGTCCCAACCTCCATCTTCACATCCATGTTCTTCTTCATCTTCATGATCTTATTCTTCATACAAAATATCATCCTCGTCCTCATGATCATGTTCTTTCTATACGAGATCATGATTCCGTCCGAGTATTAGCTAGTTGCACGCAGCATAGCATGGCATTGCTTGTGCGCGGTGTTGGTCGACGGGCAGGTGCTACTGAATCCAAATGTGGATGAAAGCAGGTTGAAGGACTGACTGGAGGTTACCTTGGAATGATATCATGACAATAAAATACGCGGGTGTTGACACCAGGGAGCCTGGAGTTTGCTTTGCGGGCGACGACTAACGAATCGATTGACTTCGGATTTCGTTGGGACTTCTATATGATGCATATAGGAGTTACGACAAGAGCGTCCGGACTGGATGGTTAGGTTTGGATCTTTGGTAGATGATGTATTGCATCGGAATATACTCATATTATTTACTGTTCCCTCTTGTTTGTGTAATGTGCCTTACACTCTGTAGAAATGCAAGTGTTTACGCATTCGAGATGTCGTATTGCTTGATGGTCAATATGAGTTATTTTCAGTTCGAGCCAGTAGTAACGATGACAATGATGACCTCGTCAGCTAGTCAATTGTATTAGGCGACAACGTCCACAAAGAGTAATCTAGTGTGAGGCCAACTGTACAATCCAATTCATTTTCTTATGTCCAAGTTTGTTTTCGTATGTACGTATTTCTACTGTTCTTCCGTAATGTACAATAAGACCACATCACTTCCCATCCAACTATGCTACGTAGGCTAGCCATCAAGTATACCAGCACAACCACTCCCAAACAATCACAGCGCAAACCCAATCCCCTCCCTCTCATCATCCACCAACCGCCCAAACTCAAGCAACAACCTAAAATACCAAACCTCAAGATCCTTATTCCTCAGCGCCTTTTGCGCCCAACTCCTCCCCTCCTCCGCCAACCGCAACGCCAACACCTTCCCTTCCTCCTCCTCATCGAAATATCTTAGTGCTTCAACATGTTCTTCGCCATGCATACTCAGCGGAACGTAATGCACCCACGGCCTGATCCATTCATCGTGCCATTCGCGGAACATACTGAGTTTGTAGACTAGTGAGTGGCTCAGAAGCCAGGCGTAGTAGCGGCCTGAGAACGCGTTGCCGTCGATGTCAAGAAGGTATTTTGAACCAAAAGCGTCGAACATGTTTACGTGGGGCGCGGTTTCGAAGAATGCGGTTTGGGCGTCGCAGTCGCCGGGGTCGCATTGGCCGATGTGCGTGAAGTGGATGTCGAAGAGGTGGGAGACTTCTTTCATGGGGATGGTTGTTTCGGTCCATGTTGGATCGAGGGTGGAGTTGTCGTAGCGAAGAATTTTGGCGTCACCGATTGGCATGGTTCGTTGGACGAATTGTTGTCTGTGTTGGTTGCGCCAGCCGCCGTCGCGGCTGAAGCCGCCTGTTGTCGAGCCGCGCCAGTACATGGTGTTCTTTTTGTCGGACCAGGGCATGTCGCGGTTTGCGTTGTAGACTACTTTGCCCATGTAGTACCATGGTGATGGGTAGAGGATGTCTTGAAAGGATGAGACTTTAGATTGGCTGAAGATTGGGATGAGTTCGTGCGCGACGTCGAAAGCGTTGGGTCGGTCGAAGAAGCCGAAGCTGTGGCGGAGGGATGGGGTGTTGCAGATGTCTGATGCGGCGGTTGTGTTGCTGATGAAGTGGAGCGGAGTGGTGGTGTAGAGGCGTATGTCATCCGTCTTGGAATCGTTGAGGAATCGACGTGCGGCAGAGTCGGGCGGACAACTACTGCGACTAGGATACCACGTAGGTTGGTGTGCATACCGATTGAAGCGGGTTGTACGATACTCCTTGATGCGGTCACCAGCGTTCATGTCGGATGGCCTCTGGGAGAAAGAGTTTCGTGGTCTAGGATTGGACATCGCCCTCGGCATGGCTTCATGCAGCGCAATGTCGATGTGCCGGTTTAATTGGTCGTTTTGGAGAACAATACGTGGTTCATCGTGGATGTTGAAGGCCAGATCCATGTCCGGAAGGTATTGAATGAAGTTCTTGAGCATGATCGGCGTTGCCTTGCGTTGCCACTCGTACATCTCACCGCCTCCTTCTATCAATCTGACTTGCCCATCACGAATGAGGACTGCGATCAGCGCATTGTCATGGCCAATCACTTCTCGAGTACGCTCGCGGATGACCGAGGGTTCCAGAGCCCAGAATGGCATGAGACTCTGGTGAATTGTGTCATATTCGTCAATCAATTCCACATCGTTGCTCTTTGCGAAATCATACCATTTGTCGAAATTGGGGGGCGGAGGTATACCATATCGCCTGCGATATTCTGTGACCGCCTCCTCTAATGTCTTGGACTGTCGGGCCTTTAGCGCTTGGAAGTTTGCTCTGGTTTCCGTGATCAATTGATGGATTGGATGTGACTTCGAAGTCGCTGGCACCTTTTCATTGTCATGTTCATCTTCACCAAGGACTTCGAGAGGGTATGGTGGTATTTCTCGGTGACGTTGCAAGTAGACGAGGGTTAAGACAGCTGCGAAAAACACCAATATGAGGCCCAATGATCTACGCAATTTTACCATACCGGCTCCGACATGGCTCAATGCTACAGTCATAGACCTGTGACAGTAGTTTGTAGTGACGATGCTGCTATCGTGTGCGCATTGCCGAGTGTTACTGATCACACATGTGATGGTCCCGTGCCTCCGATGGTCTCGCAACTGGCAAAAGGGATTCGCTAGGTCGGTGTCTGTCAAGCGTAACAATAATTCGATTCTGCACGAGCAGCTCTGCACCCACAACGCTGATGGATAGGAGAGCGACAGCATGACCTGTCAATTGCGCTCTATTTTCCTGAGCAGCCAAAACTGGTAAAGCGTTACCCCATGCGGGGATATCCGATGTTTGTTCGGCAGCATCATTGAGGCCAGACAATTTCAAAGTCAGGAAATGACCACTTCACCGCAAGTTTGATGGAAGAAATGCGAGACTAGAGCATTGTGTTTATTCAACGTTGAGAGGGAACGTTGTGTATTCTATTGTTGGTCTCTATTGGATCTTTTGTGGTGTTGTTAGACTGTAGTCCACGAGCGTTTACCAGTGTGGTAATTATTACCATGTTGTCGATAACATGAAGTGAGGTACATCTGTTTGGACTCTGGTGCAGGATATGCATGCTGGCAAGTTCAAGGCAAGTGTTTAAGGGATATAAGTAAGGGCTGCTCTTGCGGCCTTGTTTTAGCAGGTAATCTAGCGTTGTCTGACAGGAATTTTGGTCGTCATGCTTTGCTCATACAGAAAAGCATGTACAATGACTCGTTCCTCCATCACTTTCAGTACGGTGAGAGTCGTTGCCTCTCTCATTGACCAAAGGTGCTAGCCTGCTTCGTCGCGCTCTAATGGGGTATTGTTGGCTTTTCTATCGTTCATGAACCTGTATCCATCTTATCCCCACCTTGAAATAGACGACCACCTAGAGCCGGACCACCTCCCGCAATGGTTGCAAAAAACCTCACATCAACATCGCTATCCTGCTGCAACTTCTCGAGATTGGGTATGATTGAAGAATCGATGAGCTGCTGGCCTTTGGGTGATGGTGAAACTTTGGTAATCGATGACTCGCTTTCTGCGATGGTGCCTTTTTCAGGGAGTTTCTTCAAGGTATCAATGATGACAGCATACGATTTAGCCACGTTGAAGCGGATGTTTGGTATGGGGTCTGACACTAGACGGTCCATCATAGGAAGGACGGACTCTGCGATGATATCGAGAGTAACAACAGGTGCGAGTGTCTATAGCTCTGGTCAGTATATCATACGTGAACGAAGAAAGGACAGGAACTCACTGTTATGGCGAAGCATGTGGTCATGCGATACAGGTAGTTCTGCTGCTGGCTCATAGCAGAAACCTTGGGGATGATTGACTGGCTAGCCCACTCCACCCCGAAAACTTCTGTGAGCTTCTTTAGATTTGCGACTGCTGCCTCTCTGATAGAGAAGACAGTGTCGCCGAGCCAACCCATGCAGAGATTGCTCAACTGCTCGTCGAAAAACTTGACTCCGAGTTGTTTAGCAAGCAATGGAATGTATTCGATGATGGCCAAGCGAACTCTCCATTGCTTGTCCTCCGCCAGTTGAACAATGGCTGGTAAAAGTGATTGAGAGAGGAGGTCAATGCCAATGACATTATTGACAAGTTCAAGTTTCGAGATGATGTGTAGTCGAACGTCTGGAAATTCATCCTTGAGCATTTGGAGGAACATGGGCAGGAGGTGAGCAATAGTCTCGTCCTTTCCAAGGATTGGCGCCAGTCCAGACAGTTGCGTGCCGAGAGCAGCTCTGACATGCTGCGATGGATCTGAGACGAGATCTTCTATACTTGTCATGATTTGGTCCAGTAGAACTTCACGGTCAAGAAGACTACAGAATCCTGGTATCTGGCTCGCGATGGCTGTCCTGACCTCTGCTTCGCTGTCCTTGAGCATTTTGACGAACGTCTGTACAAGATCTCGTGTGATTACTTCCTCGTTGACAGCTTTCGCGATCTTCTCAAACTTCTCTGCGACCATGTATCTGACACGCCAGCTCTTATCCTCAAACAAATCTCGTAGTGCTTTAAGTAACACACCATGACTCGGTTGTTGTTCCTTCGGAATTGATTCAGCGATGGATATGAGAACTTCGACGGTCAATAGTCGGACACTGTCTTGGTCGTCGCTTGCGAGGTGCTGGAAGAGTGGGATCATTTCATCTATCACAATTTGTATGGGTACCTCCTTCACAAACTTGGCGAGATTGTTCGCTGCTTGCCTCCTAACCATGGGTGTTTCATCATGGACGAGATGCCCAAACTGCTGTCTCAGAACCTGCTGAGATGGTGGAGAGGCTTTTTTGTAAGGTGCCACATACAGGCCTGTCGCTGAAATTTTCGAGGTAAACCAGTCGGCTTTCGAAAGACCCAGAGTGAGAGGAATGAAATGTTCTTCAACTTGCTGTTTCGAGAGCTCTGCGCAAATCTTGTTCAAGGACTCGACGGCCTTGTCTCGGACCAGAGGTTCCTCTATCGCAGCGAGGTTTTCGAGTGGTCTAAGGAGGACATGGCCGTATTCGGGGCCGCCAACGTATTCGATGAAGTTTCCAAGCTCGTCAGCGAGGGCGGTCAATACCTCGTCCTCATCCTCGACGGAATCGTCCAGGAAAGGTATAAGTTCGTCTCTTGTTCGCTCGGGTCCAAGGGCAAGGGCTATGGTCGATAGACGATGTATCGCGTTGAGTCTTAACAAAACATCATCATGCTGTAAGAAATGTTAGGAACAACCACAGCTTGTTCAGCTCCACCACTGACCTTCAATTCGTCAATGAGGACGGCAATAGGATAGAGCTCGTCGTTCTCGTTCTGGCCTTCCATGATTGTGGTCCTTTCGCGCCTTGAGTAGTTCAAATGAGGGACTAGGCACAAGAAAGGAAAGTGGTCAGGATCGCTTTGTTGTGGTCGATATGCAATCTGGTACTACTATGATTGTCCTTCCAAGCCACTTAGGAGGTTTCAAAGAGTCTGCCCTGCGCTTGAGCGTTAGCAGTGTAACTTAGGGCATCTGTTTGTAGTGACTGCGAACTGGTAGCAGAGCTGGATCGCGAGGCACTTGGTAGGGCTGGCCGCAGCGTTTTGGTGGGCATATGCACAAGGACTTACGCAGCTCAGGCGTGTATCGAACTGTACTATACTTTTGGTTATGGTGTAGCTTTTCTCTGTGTCGTCGAATCACGGTACGATTTGAGCCAAAGCTGACCTTATCGTATTATGGCGTGGTGTGGTGTGGTTTGCACGTTATGTCATACCAGTATTTGGTTCATACGACAACAAAAGCCACAGCACAGGCGCTGCAGGAATCCGTACCAGCAAGGCACCAAGGCAGGCGGAGTCTTGGCATTAGCATGACCACGATCTCTTCCATTACTCCTCACTTACAACTTCGCACTTTCACTAAGTGACTATCAATACCCTCACTCTGAAGGTGTTTGGTCAATATCTAGACAGTCTGTGGGTTGTTACGACTCAACGACGTTTGGTAATTCGTTGATCCTGAGACTACCGTATATGATCGCATCGAATTTGAAAGTTCTATACTCGAGGGAGGAAGAGATCAGATGATTGACCTCTTCTGTGCTGGCCTTGTTCAGTGTACATTACTGCTAACTCCAGGAACGCGACCACCTCACCTTGCGTATCGTGTCAGATGTCCTTCTTTCGACAGAGTCTAAGTGGATGGCGACGGACGTCGTGCCATCGCTACGCAGTCTTGATCCCTCCGTGCCTCACTTACAAAATCATCAAGTTGCGGAGAGCGAATGACCTACCAAGTGCTGCTAGCCAGGGCTTGGGTCAGTAGGTCTATCTACCAACGAATTAACAATATCTACAGCAGTTTGTATTTTACGCCAAAGGGGGGATGAGAGCTTCCGTGGAGCCGATCTTACAGCTGAATCATGATCTAGGTACTTGTGATCAAGGCTATCTAATCTTCCAGGTTGCATATAACTAACGTGTATGTGTACTGTACAACCGTTGGCTACTCGAACGCCCATACATGTCGTTCGACGTGTACCTATCTTTTTAGTGTCCAAATGACCGGCCAACCGCAAAGCAGAGTTCGAATTTCTGACAAAGACACATATACTGATGAAGATATGTTAGCCGGGCAGAGTATAGCAAGGAGAACTATAAAGATGCATTGAATACCTCTTCTCAACACTGTTGTATTTACATGCTGCACACTACCTTACCTTGATCGATTCGTTCGAAGCTCGCCATGGAAGATTCCCCTGCATATAAGGCGTGGTTGGCGGAAAACACTAAATGGTCAATCGGGCCCGTTGCTGGTAGAGTCGACTGCCCTTTGCATTTCGTTGTCTTTCACAGGTCCCCTTTCGATCGCTAGATCTTCGTGCGACAAACTGATTTATCATATCCTATAGATGCCTGTGTTACTTTAGAGTCCACGGACGAGGGCAGCTACTCGATAAAGGATGGATCATACGTACCATCCATTTACCTAAGCAGCCAGAGACATAGATGATAAATGCGCAATTCCGAGTCCAAGTCTGTCAGTAATTCATCGTGGGAATATCATGATTGGTTTGAGCTGGAGAAACCTTGATCATTGATTCTGTCGAAACCTCACAGCTAGCTCACGTAGCGACAGCTCGTAAATTCTGGCTATCCTTAGACATGGAACCACTCAGCAGCAGCACTGAGCGCCCCAGCCCCATGGTTTCATCCTTCATAGTTCTAACGAGGCCCACCATCGCACGAGTAGCGTCTCATTTGAACCGTGGGCAAGAAATGAGTTGGCCTTTTGACGTCTGCGATCGCTTCGTCTGGCAAACGGTAAGCGGCCTTTTCGAGATTGAGGTAGCGAATGGCCCTGATTGCAAAAGTCCTCAAAATCAGCTTGATTCACCATCTCGGTGGTAGTAGGTAAAATGGATAAGGTGGTTAGGTAGAGTTTGGAGACGACTCCACCCCACTCACTGCACGGAACTTTGGCCGAGAACTGCCTGCCCGACCATAGCCGTTCACATTCAACGATCGTCTCTCCTACTATTTCAGTACCTTTGAATGCGGTGCTAACTGTGAGAAAGAAGTAGGACTGATCACCGAAATCCAAGCGTAGAGCTCCGAAGCATTTTGGGCCAAAATTCCCATCCCGAGGTCATGTCAATGCATCAACTACTACTGTTTCGTATCGTTTCTGTATAGAACTTGCTAATCATTAGACAACTCTCAACATACCAAACCACCTCCAAGCCTGCTCCTCACCACCACCAACTAACTCTGGAACCGATCTCATCAACCAGATACAGCACAATGTCAACCACCTTACCCCCAGTCCCCGACGTAACATACCGACTCGCCCCACTCGCCAGCCAAGCCGCCGCA
>Ga0115846_100162_pt1 | contig 33168 bp, 36 predicted proteins | sample InSIn5gowninarea_2_FD_83860 | JGI IMG/M metagenome (GOLD analysis project Ga0115846, IMG submission 83860) | reverse complement strand
AGAAACGGCCATGTCACCGACCTGGAAATTTTGGTCTATATGGCAAGAAGATCGACACGATCGAATGGTCAAGGGATAGACTTGGAAAGCTCGTCCTGAGACCGCAGCAGCGCAGATTGCCTAGCGCGAGGGCGACAAGAAGAAGCTTGGAAGCGTGTTTACTGGATTCGCGCACCAGGCTAATGCCCAGACCGTATATCAGACACTGTCTCACTATCAAGTTTTGCACTTATCACCTCGCTACATTGGGGTACGCCCAGATGAGGTGATCTGGAAGTCATTGGGCCTTTCTTGGTGGCAACGAATCATTCGACGATATGCAGCCATTGCTTCCATGGCTGCTCTTATCATTTCCTGGGCTATCCCCATGGCTGGAGTGGGGATCATATCCAACATCTCGTATCTGGAAGACGTTTCTTGGTTAGTGTGGTTGAAGAGGATTCCGAGCGTCATTATGGGAGTTGTGACCCGGCTGTTGCCCTCGGTTATGTTGTCAGTGTTGATGAGTTTGGTGCCGATTATCATGAAATGTGGGTCGTGCCTCCAGCATTAACCTCCGGGAATTTTGGTGGTCCCACTGATACTTCATAGTATGTGCGCGCTTGTCTGGTGAGCCGTCGCTCTCCCAGGTGGAGCTTTTCACTCAGCACAGCTATTTCGTCTTTCAAGTACTGCAGGTCCTTCTCATCACTCTTGTTTCAACTGCAGCATCGAGCGTTCTCTATCAGTGATCCATAATCCGACCGGTATCTTTGAACCTCTGGGCTGAGAACCTGCCAACAGCTTCGAACTTCTATATCAGCTACTTCCTTGTCCAGCGCTTGACTGCCGCTTCTGGTGTGCTGTCACAACATCCTCTTCGTGACCGAAATCCAAATCGACACCAAAGGGCTGATTTACCCTTGCGCCCTTAAACAACTGCTCACAGGCGTGTATCTTTCCGAGCTCTGTCTCATCGGCCTCTTCGCCATTGCCACCGCTATCGGTCCCTTGATCCTCATGATCGCATTCTTCATCTTCACCGTCCTCATCCACCTTGCTCTTAATTCCGCCCTCGATCCACTGCTTTACACTCCCCAAATCACTGGAAGTGGAGGAAGAACCTTGCTCTCGGAGAGAGAAAGTCCATTGTCGCACCAGGATCTAAAGAACGGCGCAACGATAAATGAGAAAGCCCGCCTTCCTTCTGGCACCTCGGCCACTCCCAAGCGTTCCAACTTCCTCATCAGGTCTTAAGACTACATATTCACTCCTCTTACACAATCCTACGTCAATTGATTCCATCCTAAAGTAGCGAGAATAGCCAAATGATGAAACTATCCCCCGGAATGCCTACTTCCCTCCGTCAGTCAAGGCTGAAACGCCCTTGTTGTAGATACCGCGGGATGCGGCGGGTATTAGTAGGCAGGAGGTCTTCCATAGTAGCAAGGTGGTGCCCATTACGGATGAGGGGTGTATCTTGGATGAAAAGGGACGGTTGTTTTGGGTTAGGATGGGGGCTAGGCCGCCGGTATAGAGGGAGGGCGTTGATTTTCAGGGTTGAGGTTGGGGGTATGGAGTTTATACGTATGTATATACCCTGATTATTATAGTAGTATGGTGAGCGACGGCTTGTAAGGACTAATCTTTTAGTAGTATAGTAAGTAAAGATGACATCGTGGAGTGCGATCACTGCTCCAGCCGAACGAGGTTCCATATCGTAGGGTTCAAGCTTCGCTTCTCTAAGGGGAAGGTCGGACAACTTTGTCAGGTTCCTCGAAGAGCTCCAGATCTGCATTCGAAAGTTGTGGTAAAGTCTTCCGTCTAGTAGGAGGCTTCTCGCCACCCCATCTGACTTTCCACCTCTTGATAATTTGGTCAAATTCCATCGTTGGAGTCAATGCCCAGACAGTATGATAAAGACGTCTCATGCTTCGAGCTGAGAAGGTGCGAATGACCGTCTGATCCTTCCCCGCTACAGCCAGAAGCCCTTTCTCCTCTAGTACAAGCTCGCCCCTTGGAGCTGAAAGATGAGCAGGCATCGTCAAGAACTTGAGAAGCGCCTCATCATCACTGGATCGAGTATCTTCCAATGGCCTGGATCGACGTGCAATTGGCTTCTCAACGGGTAGCTGCCCTATTGCTAAATCTCTCAATCGCTCCCACTCATTCATTGGTACAGGTGGTAGTAGCCTGTCCAGTGTCTCCGCCCACCATTTCCTGAGTATGTTCCTCTGCCGGCGTAGTGCCAACGGTTTCCCCCTAGCCCCTGTCTCAGGCAGTGTAGGTCGTCTCACACGCAACGTACTGCGAGGAGAGTATCGTGGATGTTTAGTGATTTGGCTATCTATAAAGGCTCCTATCATGCTGGTTGGATGTGGTAATTTTCGTAATACGTTCTGAGGATCTGATGGTCGGATTAGAGCATTTTCCGGATTCGGGGCCTTCTGGGTTGCATCGTCGGAGACATGCCCAGCAGGTTTGTCTTGTATCAACCGTTGAATTACAGTACTATCAATTGGCAAGGCGCTCGCTCGGCCTCGAAGCAATTCATCCACCAATACACGTCTCCGCTTGCCGGCACGTCCATATACGAGGTATATGATCTTCCGCAGTCTGGGAGGATCGCCATTGACTGCCCGCCAGATATTCCGCGCATTCTGCTGCGCCTTCAACAGATGCCTCTTGTCGAGAGCTGAATCTCGCTCCGCTGTTTCGTGGCTGGACTTTGCTGCTCTGAAACGTCGGCGGACATAATTATGAACGTATGTTCGAGCTGCTGAATCCGGTAAGTAGGTTGCTGCGCGCAGAAGATCTCGATATACGTGGAGGAACTGCCGAGCCAAGCACTTGATCATGCTAGGATGAAGAGTGATTCTGTAGCATCGTAATGCTTGCTATGAGCTGTAGGCTGGGGCTGGTTCGAGATACAGTCCAGGCCCAGATAGGCTCTCGCTTCAAGCTTTGAGTTTGCCAGGGCGTTTCCCCCGAAGATTAGCCGAACATTGCTATCATTATATATGTGGAAAGTTGAGAAACACACGTTAGGAGAAGTCATGATCCAGAAACTTTATAATAGCAGCGTTCCGTTCTCTTATAAGTCTGCCAGCCATCAGGCGTGCCTTGGAGTGCGGAGTACTCTAAAGGCTCGGTCAAGGGTTCGGTCTACACCTCCTTTGTTGCGGCTTCTTCTAGTCTCTTACGCAGTTCAAGAGTAGTAGCTCCATGCATCCTTTCGTACCTTTGATATCTACTTCAAGTATCTTCATACCCGAGTGGTCGTGTGTTTGATACTTTTGACGCACTACACTATCTTCCTACACAACGGGTTTCAAAGATTTATTATTGGCCTCAGATTTCGCCGTCGCCATCTTGAAGCTGAGCCTATTTACGCACTCGCGGAACCTATTTGTATTGCAGACAGGCTGGCAGCCTACCACTTACACTTGGACTTATCTTCGAACTCGACCAGCGCCCGGGTGCAAAAGTCCGTGCATGGCAGCACAAGTTACCACCCCATCCAACCTCCCTCTTGCCTGCTCCAGCGTTCACTACCTTCTCTAGCTGGCTCAATTCTATAAAGCTTCACCAAAGTTGCAACCATTGTCATAGATTCCACCTGAGGGAACTTCTTCCCGGGACAGATCCGCAGTCCAGACGCCCACCCAAGGAACTTCGCATTGATAGATGGGCTCAGCGAATACATCTCGTCCAGTCGTCGAGTCCATTTCAACCCATCGTGAAGGTTTGAACTTGTCAACGTCGGGCTTCCCACTCGTTGGAATCAAAGTGCAGGCCGGCGAGATCGATGGTCACGTAGAAACGTTGTGGAATATGGTATACCTTGTTGGCAACGGTAATGATGGCCCCATCTTCAACCGGTGATTCGGCAAGGATTGGCATAGGCCGTATTGGTGAATGGTTTGGTATCAAGGTCGATAGTATGACTACACTGAAGGATGCGCATGGCTGAAGGCATGAGTGTCACAATTGTGAAGCTCGACTTCGACTTAGACTGGAATTACGCACTCACCATAAAAGCGAAGCATCTTACTAACCGCGGATAAACATCATCGTGATTGTCACTTCCATCACCCAACACCTGGACGACTTCCTTCCAACAGCTCCTGGAGATCCGCACGTACGGTTAACATAGGTATTGCTACACCAAGCGAGGCACAAGTAGTACAATATTCAGCAAGATTTAACACGGAGATATCGCCATAAAGCTCATCATCTGAAAGGGTTCCAGCTCTAGCATTGGGCTCCTGTTTTGCTGCTTTCTTCGATCCGACTAGGTTCAGATTATCCTGCATGATAATAAGTCTGACCCCCTTCAGTGATGCCTTTTAATCGAACAAATACGAACTGAGCAGAAAGATGGGCAACGTGAGAGACGAGAAGGCAATAGTGTTCTAAATGTCTTCGAGTAAGGTCGTCACGTCAATGCGTGTGCATGGTTGATCGAGTGCCCTTCGACCGATATACATTAACAGTCCCACGATATAAGGAAAAATCAGATTCGGGAAAGAGTAAGTGGAGAGACTTGTAGTGCTCTCCAGCCGACAGGTTGGTTTGTGCTTTGTATGTACTTCGAGAAACGGACTCGAGGCCATTGGAGGAGGGACTCCATCAACGGGTGTTCTTCACTTCTTCACTTGCATTCATTCCCTGCGCACTTCACCTCAATTCTCATCGGGCTCGGCTTTGGTGAAGGAGTGAGTACTGGAACCTTCATCACAATACTGTAACAATATCTCATGTTTTGATATCATCTCCGCCCCAAATTGCGAGGTGAATGTTGAGGCACAGCTTTACCCTTTCCCTTTTACTCTTGGTGTCCGCGCCCTGCGTATAACGCCCAAGCCAAAAGGAGAACGCGTCCTGATTGGTCCGACAGCGAAAAGCACTTTAACCTCGTCCGCCGTCGTGTTCGTGTTTCCTCAACCGCTCGACAACACGAACACTACGCGTTCTGGACTGCCCTTGCCCTGCATTCAGACCTCATTGCCCTGCCCTGTATCTTGACGAACCCAGATTCAATGCCAATGGAACTTCGTCTGCGACTTCGACTTCCGTAATCTGATAACATCCTCTCAACAGCCATTCTGCATTTCGTCAGGACTCGACTCTTCATGCCCACCCTCGACCTCACCTTTACCCTCAATCTCGAATGATCTCGGGCTTAACTCCCCTCCCAATCCACATCCCCTCATGGCCTCGGCGACATTCGTTACAGACTCTTCAACCCTTGCGCCAACCTCGGAATCTCGTCAGAATTATATGAGTCGACCGTCTTCCTTCACTGCTACTAACAACGACACCTATATGAACGGTACCTACTACGAAGAGCAAGACTCCCCACAATTGACTCGTCCGAACATGTCTTTCAGTATGAGCCAGAGCGCTCGAGACGGCATGATGCCTTCGTCGGGGACCTCGTTCAGGCAGTATGATAACAGCAACGGTGTCAATCGATCCAATTCTGCTCCACAGATATACTCGGTTAGAATCGTGCCAGGTTGCGCTGTTGTGACACTAACATCTCCAGGCTGTCTACTCGAACATAGATGTGTATGAAATGGAGGTGCAAGGCGTCGCGGTGATGCGCCGGCGCAAAGACAGCTGGCTGAACGCTACGCAGATCTTGAAGGTGGCCGGCATTGAAAAGGGGAAGCGTACAAAGGTTCTGGAGAAGGAGATATTGGTCGGCGAACACGAGAAGGTTCAGGGTGGCTATGGGAAGTACCAAGGTACTTGGATCAAGTTCCAGAGAGGACTCGAGTTTTGCAGACAATATGGAGTAGAGGATATTCTTCGACCTCTACTGACTTACGATATGGGCCAAGACGGAGGCGTCGCTGGCCAGGGCAACATTGAAACACCAACCAAAGAACAGGCAATGGCGGCTCAGCGCAAGCGAATGTACAACTCAGGCTTGGAGAATCGCAACAACGGGACCGGCGCACAGTCGGGAACATTCTTCAAGAATATCTCAAGTACGGCGTCGCATGCTGTTGCAGCTATTAGCAAGGCTCGATTCGATTCGCCCGCTCCACGTATGCGCAACGGTAGTATCTCTGCTCGACCACCCAGCTTCAGTAGGCGATCATCGCAACATCAACTCAGTCAAGATTTTCCAGGTGGTTCCCAGCAGAGCATGCATAGTTTCGCTTCGGCCGAGAGTTTCAACATGAATGGACAAGACTCAGCGTATGCAACTCAGTCTGGAGAACAACAGTATTCCCAGCAAGGACAAGAGAACGGCGATATCGAAGAACCACCACGAAAGAGGATGCGCCCTTCACCCAGTATGGTCGATACGCAGCAGCCAATGAATGGTGCTTATCACGATATGTCTATGCGAGATGGTACACCAACGGAACCGAATGATTCCTTTGTCTATCAAGCACAGACCTACCACCATGGCGACGAGTCTCCAAATCCTGTTCTACCATTACCAATGCCGACCAGTTCAGCGGCAATCGCCAAGAAGGCCCTCCTGATGTCCTTATTCACAGATCCATTACGTGTGGGCTTCGCCAATCATGATGCATTTCGCAACCTTTCTGCTTATGATCTGGATATGCCAATCGATAACACAGCACATACAGCTCTTCATTGGGCTGCAACTTTAGCTCGATTACCATTGTTGAAGACCTTAATTTCACATGGTGCGAGCATTTTCCGGGTCAACCGGGGTGGAGAGACAGCGTTGATGCGTGCCTGCGCTGTTACCAACAACCTTGACATGGGAAATTTTACAGATCTACTAGAGCTTCTTGGCCCAAGTATTGAACTTCGAGACTCACGTGGTCGGACCGTCCTACATCATATCGCTATCACCTCCGCAGTTAAGGGACGAAGTCAAGCCAGCAAATATTATCTCGAATCACTACTAGAGTTTGTTGTGCGACAAGGCAGTGCGCCGAACAGCCAACAATCTTTCTCTAATGGCACTGGCCCAAGAACTATAGGCATTGGTCGATTCATGTCTGAAGTTGTTAATGTTCAAGACAAATCTGGTGACACAGCCTTGAATATTGCGTCTCGCATCGGCAACCGCAGTATCATCTCGCAGTTACTTGAAGTAGGGGCAGATGCCTCAATCCCTAATAGATCTAATCTGTGCCCTATTGATTTCGGCATCGGCGATCCAGCGGACGCACCTGATCGAACCAATGGAGTCTTCGAAAGTCCTCAGAAGCCTGGCAAAGATGCAAGGGAAAGTAGTGGTGAGATTATCAGTTGTGGGTCTAGCTCCTTAACATATACCACACTCGCTAACATGAACAGCTATAACAACTCTCCTCCTCCAAACCGAATCCGACTTCACCCAGGAACTCTCCAGTAAACAAAGCACCATCGATTCCATGCACAAGAAGCTGCGTGAAGCCTCCGCCGTCCTAGGAGAAGAGCGTCGTCGTCTCGAAACCATCACTCGCCTCGGCAAAGAGCGTGAAGAGCGAAAGCTCAAGATCTCCAACCTCCGAAGAGCAGCAGACGAAGAGACATTACGGTTGAATCAAATGCTCCAACGCTACGGCGGCTCGCAACAAATAACCATGCAAGTAGGCGACGCGGATGCAGCTTTCACCATACCAGCCGTCTCTTCTATACCCTCCAGCATCCATACAACTTTCCAATCCCACACCCTCGATCCCACTACCCACCAACTCCTTGCCACATTCCCACCCACTTCTATCCTTCGGTCGCGTCTTCAGGCTTATAAGAGTATCAATGAGCAGCTTGAGATAGGCACCCAGTCGTTGAAGAGGAAAAGTATGGAATTGGCGAGTAAGTATCGAAAGATTGTGAGCTTGTGTACGCGGGTCGATGAACATAGGGTGGATGGGGTGTTGGAGGGATTGGTGAGGGCTGTGGAGAGTGAGAGGGAGGATGTGGAGTTGGGACGGGTGAGGGACTTTCTGAAAAGGGTAGAGGGTGGGGATTAAACTCTCTGATCTTTCTTTCGAGAGAGTCGATGGTTATGGGGTGTGACTGGAAGAAGGGAAAAAAGTATACAGGCGTTGATTTTACAGAATTGGGCTGGGTATGGATGTCTAGGAGGATGTTTGGTTGTGCAAGTACCCGATAACGGCATGTGGGGTTTCCTGTTGCTTGGCTGGATTGCTGTCTGTTGCTATGGCTTTGCATTTGCATCTATGGGGAGTAGGATATGCTCGTGCTTTTGCTTCATTGAGCTTCGATGTATACAGTATAGGAAAATGTATTGTTGCTTATCAGAAGTGTGATAGATACGTTGTTGAGGCTTTACTACGCAGCAAGGATGGAATCATCTGGGATACAACAGCTCGTCGCTGACAATTAATATGTGCCAAGAATAGTTTAGCTAAATGACCCCAAAAAGGGAAACGCAAAAGAATCTGAATCGATGATAAGCTGTCAGCAAAATCAAAAGGTCAAATACAGCAAAAAGAGTTCAGCCCGATGTCGAATGCCTACATCTCTTGTCGTCGTTCCTACAGATTTCCTCCTCGCCTGCTTTACGCATTCCCGCCTTCGCAATCCACCTCTTTAGCTACAATTTGTCCAGACCACCTGCGCCAAAGTGGATGCCTTTTGTAGTTATTGAATTTTTTCTTATTGGGATATATGAATGTTTGTTGGCGCGTGAGTGGGGAGCCGAAACGCGGAAAGCGCAGTTTGTTTATCCGGTGTCGGAATGAGGAGTATTCATCGTCTACCAGGAGTATGTACCACATTGGTATCCGAGAATCTTTTTTATCAGGCTGGAACTACCCTTATCATCTATCTACCTGAGATTGTATATGTAATTGTCTCGGACCAGGTCTCTTGGTTTCCAATACGGTTGTTGTGTTATGCAATAGCCCCTTTCTTATGCTCGCTTATTCTCGCTAAAGCCCCTTTCCGGACTCGCAGCTTGGGTATGAAGGAGTGGCTCCTTCAATATCAGTCAAATAAGAATCTGGCGGATGTGACACCTTTCACGGCATTTAGCAAAGCATCATGTAAGTCTTGTCGCAAAATGCACACTACTCATTCTTGTTCCTGACCATGGTCTCCATCCACATTCAAGGCGGTGAGACTTAGCCTGCAGCTAAGCATATTCTGCTGAGGGATTCCAGGCCCTTCTTTCTTATGCCCCCTGGCCATGCTCCAGGAGAAAGCAGACCTACAGTTGTCCTCACTCACTCTCACATATAACTCAGATATCAGTCAATTTAACGCAATGCCTCTCCCAGAGGGTGCTACAATCAGACATGCAACCCGCGAAGGTACCTCTTCCCCCCCTGTATGTACTATCATTAAAACAATCAGACGTCCCCACAATCCTCACCCTAATCCACCTCCTCGCCGCCTATGAGCACGCCACCTCCTCCGTTGAAGCGACCCCCGAGACTCTTCTCGCCACGATTTCCTTCGCTTCCTCATCCTCCACCAATCCCACAACCTTAAACCAAAGCCTAGAGCCCATCACTCCCACCCGCCCCGCCCGTTGTCTCCTCGTCTTTTCGCCTTCTTCTTCCTCTTTCTCCTCTGCCAACGCCGAAGCAGTCGGGTTCGCGCTCTACTTCCACAACTACTCGACCTGGCGGGCAGCACCGGGTATCTATCTGGAAGATCTATTTATCAGAGAAGAGGAACGGGCAAAGGGCTATGGTTTTGCATTGATGACAGAGCTGGCCAAGATTACGAGGGGGATTGGACGGGATGGGGGTGGGGAGGGGGGCAAGAGGTTTGAATGGAGTGTGTTGAAATGGAACGAACCGAGTATTAGGTGGTATGAGGATGTGCTAGGAGCGAAGAGAATGGAGGAGTGGGTGGGGATGAGGGTTGATGGGGTGGCGTTGGAGGAATTAGCTGGGTCAGCAAGGAAATGCGCGCAGGATCTCGCGATAGAGGAGGAAGAGGAGAGGGCCAAGGCGGAGAAGGAAGGGCGGTAAACCGAGGGTTTGGATATTGTCAAATACAGTTGTACTACGAGTCCCAGCGAGCAAACTTCGCACAAGTCCTACTGCGGATAATTGCTAGCAAAGCTCCTAGTTTTTAGGCAAGATGTGCACTTCAGCACTCTATGAGTTGGGTTGCGAGGCCATCCCCCATGTCTTGTCGGTATACTGTACTCGAAGTCTGAGTTCAGAGTGAAATATCGAAAGTCGATCCGTTTCAATGCGCAGGTACCTGCAAGGCTGTTGCTTCTATCTTCCCCTGCTATGCTACCAATTCTTAAGGGTCTAGTTGAATAAAGTAAGCGTTGGGGTTGGTCCTCGTAATACAATTCACACGGTACATTGAACATACAAAGACTACTGACTGTGCAGTGAACGATTCACGCTTCCATCTGGGTTCAGTGCACGTATACAACCATTCATTCTTGAATTTATCACCTCATCCTCTCCAATTCCATTGCTCAGCTCAGCCCAACTATGACGCACCGCAATCTCTCCTCCCAACCCCACAATCAAACCACTCCTCACATCACATATCGCCCTTCCCCAAACCTCCCTCAACTAACTTACTTCCACATCAAATTTTAATTTCCAGCAGCAGCATTACACTGCTGCTCCTGCGTCTCGCATTGACTCTCACCCCCCGCAAGAGTTCCACTATTTGCAGCGTCTGCGCAGGCATTGTGTTGGACCTATCCTCTACCATTAGTCTTCTGCTCGCCTCTTTGTTTTACTCTTCCTTATATGCAGGTGGTTTTACGGAGTCAAGGACGGAGATGAGGTGGATCACTTACAGAGCAAGATCGTTGCAAAGCAGCACCCTTGTTTAAGAAAGTATCGCCCGCTACGGAGAACTCGCGAGCAGCTCCGACGTTGTCGATGACTGGTGGTGGGGCGCCGCCGAGGTCGCCCGTGAAGGTTTGGACGTTGTTGCCAGCTGGACAAATCAATGTCAGTGTCCTTCGAGAGTGATCAGAGGGGAAAAAATGGGGGAACACTTACAGGCTGTTGAGTTAGAGGCCCCAGTAGCAGTGGCAGTCGCGCCAGCAGCCTTGATGCCAGTGGCAGTGGTAGTGGCGCTAGCAGATTTATTTTCAGTAGCAGCAGATGCTGTATCAGCTGTGGGAGTAGCAGTCATGGTCATAGTGACCAGTGCACAAGGCGTTGAGCTTGTTGTAGAATCGACCTTGGCGGTGGAGCTGGAGGCAGTGTTCGAAGCAGCGGCTACAGAAGCTACGGTGGAGTTAGAGGTACTAGCTCCAGAAGCTGCCAAGAATATCGTCAGCTCATTTGAATATCAAAGGAGAATTTACTACTTACCAGCAGATCCACCAGACGCAACAGCGGCGTCGATCTCGGCGGCGCTGGCGTCTGGTTGAAGCAAGTTTAGGGTGTTGATACATCCTAGACAATCTCAGTAAACTCTTGTTGGTCTTGCTAGTGTGCGTCGTACCATTCGGATCATTCGCATCATCACAGGTATTACCCTTGCCAGTTGCATCGTTGACCTATTCTTCATCAGCGAATGCCTCTTGTCGGAAAGTGATTGTCAAGCGTACATTACCAGGAGCGAATGTCCCAGCCTTCAAAGCGTCCTGAGGATTGCCGCCGATGCTGTTGATTTGAACGGCGAGCGTCAAGGCGATCTGCTTGTTGGTGGCGGCCGCTCCATCGGAAGCTGGGTCCTATGTCGTTGTTAGACCACGGGTTTGTGATGATGTACTGTGCGGCATACTTGATGCTGAGTGATGGCCTGGACCTCAGCGTTGGTCGCAGTCTCGTTACAGAGGACACTTGCAAGACCAACTTTGCCGGTGTTTCTTGGACATGTTAGGAAAAGGCTCTGGATCCTACTTATGATGCGGACTACCTTTCTAGAGCACGATATTGCAAACAACCAGTCATGCCAGCAACATCATTAGCTGCTTTAGCATTGGTGAAGCACTGATCAGCAGTCGCTAGAGCATGTTATGTTAGCTTCGACTCCAGAATTTACACAGAACGAGTACCCACCTTGTTGAAGGCAATCAGTATTAGTGATATCTCCTTGACCAGCAGCCCCAGCAGCGTCCCCAAGCAATCCAAAAACGCAATCCTCAATATTGGCCGGGTTGTTGAGCTGCAGGTTTTTATTGCATATATCCAAGACATCCTGATGTGCATGCTCTCCAGGGACTTCACGACCGCGAAGCATGCGCTTGGGCAGGGAGGGCCCATTGGCCACTGGCACGGCGTTGGTGACGCTGAGGAGGGCAACAACGAGTGTGGCGGCTTCGTACTTCATGTTGATGAGTTGGAGATGCGAGTTGGAGACTGAACTATGGTGAAAGAATGGACCGGCCCCAATAGAATTGAATGGTGGTAAAGAATGTAAAGAAGTGAAAGTTCACAGAACTGAGCAAGACTGAACGATAATTTGAAAGAGAGTGATGGAAGAAGAAAGAGAAAACGCGAGAGAGACGCAGTGTAAGGTGTATATATTGTGCCACCAGAAACCGAGCCGACCCTTGATCTTACTCGGATCAGACTGCTTCAAACCCATTCGGAGCATAAGACAGACGAAACCGTTTGAATTTCGAAGGATCATGCTGGCCAACTACTCCTTGACCAAGCGAGCATAGAGAGACTGCTTGATAACCTCGCAAAGAAGCGTGTGGTCGTTTAAGACAACAGACTTGGCTCCTCGCAGGGAACACATCGGACTGACAAGGTTCAACCACCCCTGTGCAACGGTTCAAATCAGATCAGGTCCGAGGATCGTAAACTCTGGAAAGGTGGCTTGTATCATAGACGTCTGAGGTGCGAATTGGCTGTCTCGAATTCATTTTGAATGGACCGTGAGTATACTTCAGACGTCGAGTGTATCAAGCGAAGCGAGCGCACGTGATGCTGTTTTCAAATGGCCACTGCAAAAGTGCCTCCTCATGTTCAAGAATGTCGATACTTTTGGTTCGTGAGGTGATGATGATGTGAGGGACTATCAAACACTGGACTTCAGACGATGCCGCGTGGAGTATTCGTTCATATGATTTGACATGTCTGGACCGAGGCCTTGACCCATTTCGATCCCAGGTAAGTTGCTGTTTACCTTCGAGACTACCGATAGGGCGGCAATGTACCCTTTCATTGTCGCTATCTAGTCGTTCATCTGACCATTTACTGACTACCTACCCGAGAAGTTGGCACACTTGGATGCCTCCTTGAGAAAGATTTCGTACTATTATTGCTCGTTGCTCTAGAATTCCCAACGAGAACATAATATGTTCAAGTGATGGTATTTAACATGCATGTACCGGTATTCCACCGCCCCAACTCGGAATCCAGGAGTCCAGCATATCTCATATCCATGTCTCGACTTTCAAAGAACACCCAACCGGGTTCCCTCTTGACGCTGAAATGTTCGCATCTCAAAATCAAAGAAGATGTAAAAGAACCTAGCGATATAGATGCCCATAATGATACTATTGGTATTGATCTCCCGGTATGCATGAGTTTCAGTCCGACCCTAATTCCCACCCCAAGCCATGATTGAAATCGACTAGAGTGTTACTCTACTGACGCTTGCTACACACAAATAAATGCAAATGCTGATGCTGAACCCGCGGTATATGGCGTCGTAATCGGATTGCCACATCGAAAGGTCTCTCCAGTCACATGTCGAGTGTTTCATTCGATAAAGGTCGTCTAAGATTTTGTTCTGCGGTGGTGTAATAGAAGGGTTTTGTTTCGCTGCTAACAAAGTTAGGCAAGTAGCTCGACATCCAAGCCAATCGATCGCATGAAGAGATTGACATTAGCCAAGCGCTGAACAGACATAGCAGGAGGTAGAGTCTTCGCAAGGTTGACTGTCTCCATGACACGGTCCTTGACAGCCATTACAAGTCTCTGCTGCTGATCTGGACTTGCACCAATGCCAATAGCTGCGAGGAACTGCCAGACGTAGACATCTTCGCCAGTGTTAATGGGACCTGGAAAGACATTGCCAAGCACAGGCTCGAGTGCATCGAAGAGATTGTTGTAGATACCAACCCTTGGCTTAAGTTAGAAATGGTTCACTAGCTTAGGATATGACCTTACCACTGGTTCCATTCCTGTTCACTGATCTCACCAGCTTGTTTGATCAGCTCCGCACGACTGAGTATCATTGTCAACATGCCCACACCGATCCTTGTACGAGCGATCAAATCAATATTAAGATTGAGGATGAGACCCATAACGCCCGTCACTATGCCCAACTGAGCCTCACTGAGATATGAGAAAAGACTTGGCATGACGGCGAGCGAAAACAGGTCGACATTCTCGCGAATCTTCGAATTCAGCTGAGTTTCACCGGACAGTAACTGAGCTTGACGAACTACATCAAGCTGGTCAAGATGAACAACAATCATAGTAAGGATGGTAGTGCGTTGTTCCTGGGTGATGTATCGGAAGACTCGAGGGATCGCCTTCTTGCCCTTGCCAAACGATAGGAAGGCGATGAATGGATGAGTAGTTGTCGCACCGATCGGTTCGTGAACCTTCAACTGGGACCATAGCTTCTTGTTGAGAGTTTGCGACCTATCTCGCCATTCCACATGCGCATTGATCAAACCCTGGTCGACATCGTCGTTCAGAGGTGGTGGCTGCTTCCGATCATGATCTTCCAACTGCATAAGTGTAATGTAGACATTTTCGACATCAGACAGCACAGTCTTCCGATCAGTACCAGTAACATCAGCCTGAATCTTTCGATCGCGGGCACTGCCTGGCCTCACATCCGCAGCACTATCGGTACGTTTGATGTTAAGCAATGGCTTGGGGGTCTTGGCGTTACTGAAGGAGATCTTGCCCAAGCTACCTTCAATGACCAGTTGCTTATTTTTCGGCTTGTTCTTTGCAGCTTCGACAGCTCTCTGGACCTGTTGCTCCATGCGCTGAACATGATTGTCTCCACCTCTGTTCTGTCGACGCATCCCACCATGACGGCCACCAGTCTGAAATAGGTAGGTCTGGGCAAAGTTACTCAATGGCTGGTTCGGATGTTGACGAAGCCCTCCACGGATTTGATTATGAACTTGATAGTAGAAGTCCTCAACCAAGGCCGGATCACTTCCATGTTCGTTGGGATTGCCAGTGGCTGTAACAAGCTGCTGAAGCTGGATCCGAGTAATGAAATTCTTATCCTGAGGGGTCATGAGACCATTGTCCTTCGAGAGGAGAAAGATCTTGTGGTTTCGCTTGGCGCGCTTGGCATCCTCCACCAAGAAAGCAGCTCGATCTTCTCCTGACAGCCCAACCAGTTGTTGTGGGTGGGTTATAACATGACGAGAGCCCGACGGCCTTGACTGATGACCATGTTGCACCATTGGACCGCGGGGAGGTTCGCCAGGATATCGATTGGGGTTTTGCAAGATCTGGGTTGGCTGAGCTGGACCGATCGTTGGAGTAGATGATTGCTGAGGTGGCTGTGGTCTCTGCAAAATCCGAGTCGGCTGCGGAGCGGGTGCATGCTGATAAGCCTGGGGAGGCATCTGCTGCTGATATGGCTCGGGATACGAAGTGCCTTGCTTGGCAGCTGGCTGGCTGTCTTGCATCTCTGGCAACTGAGGTGTAGAAATGTGCGGCTGTAGTTGTGGCTGGGTTGGCTTCTTCGCCTGAGCTCTCATAGCTGCCTCAACTTCCTCCAGACTCATCATCTTACGCCCTGAATTAGGAGCTGGGGTCTCAGTAGCTGTGCTTTGACGCTTCGGTGCAACACCCCACAAGCTAGCATCGACCTGCATCTGAGGGACGCTACCAGACTCCTTGTAACGCTCATATCCAGACCTCGTCGGCTTCGACCCGACTTGCTGATAAGTTGATACTGTCGGGCTTGCGTTCGGTAGCGGCTGCTGTCGACTAAATCGAATTTGCTCCTCAGCGATGACGCTGGAGACTTTGGCTGTCTGACCGAAGAAGTCGAAGTCCTTTCCTACAGGCTTGGAAGCTGCAGTAGCAGTAGGCATACCACCACCTCCTCCGAAAGTATCGTCATTGAAAGCATCATCACCCTCATCCAACTGGTCTGCTAAGCCATCGTATTCTTCGAAATCGAGACTGCAGAGTTGCCCATGTAAGCTTCACCATTCACTTTGCCCACTGGGAGCCAGACACTTACGCCTCAGCATCATCCCCATCCTGTTTCGAGAGTCCCGCGAATGGATCTGGAGCTTGGGAAAAGCCAGGCGCAGAGGGATTATGACCCCGGCCCGGAAGGGTGGCATCGAAACCAAAGAAGGACATGGTGTAGTTGATTGATGATCACAGCTTGGCCTTCATGTAGCTGTCGCGCGCCGAAATAGTTGGCTAGTGTATGTAGACAGATCTGACAGTTGTGGGCTGTGTTGGTAATTTGAAAGGATGGTGAAACAGATGGGTAGGAACCAAGTGCACCGTGTGGACAGGAGATGACCGTGTGATGATCACATGTCCAATCCAGAGAGCGATTGATCCAAGGAAGTGCGAGAGGATAGGATGGTAGTTTGTGGGGCAGAAGAACGGAGAGGAAGAGGGAGGTTGTAGTAGTGTCGAGGAGTGTGGTGTAGTGGGAGTTGATCGCAAAAGTGAGGTTGAAGGTGAAGGTGAAGGTGAAATGGAAATGGAAATGGAAATATCTCATAAACGATCGTGCTTTGTGCCCCGTGCCGATGGCCCGATGTGAGGCTCCGCTCGCCAAGAGATTTTAGCTGGAAACTAGATCCTTCACCGGAACGGGCTCAGTAGTAAGTCGTGGCTGGAGTCTGGACGGCCTGGACGGTTGGACGGCTGAGAAGAGCTTGCAGGCAATTTGCGTCACAGCAGATCATACAGTACAGTACAGTACAAGCACAGTACCGTATCGCATTGTTTACCTCTTGTTTCTTACACTATTTACAAACAAAAATTTACTCTTCTCCTAAGAATGCTGCTACCTTTGCCTTTGCCTTTGCACGACACATACGAATACAGCAGCACATGCACACACACAGACGATATGTGACTCGCTCGGCAAACGTTCCATGAAACATCCAGCCAAAACGACATTTCCTGCACTGCCATTGGAAAGTCTTTCAACTTAACCTCCTCGACTCCCTTCCAACGAACGCCCTTACTTCCGACACAGGTCTTAACCAAGAATTCTCCTCATCCCTTCTTTCATTCCCACTCCGTCGCTTCATTCAATCCATTGCCTTCCCTCCCTCCGCTTCTCATGGCTGTTTGCTGGGTTTAGCTGTCGCAATCCATGTTACGCGTGGCCTCCGTGGACCCGGCCCAGCACCTGCAGAGAGAACAGAAAGGAGTCTATGGTCTGATCAATTGAGTGTCGCAAACTTCTGCGATCCTTCGCCATGGCTTCCGGCACCGCAAGGCATCTGCGATATCTACTCTTTGCCTTCTTTGTGCGTAAATCCCGTTCCATGCTCACTTCCACCCGCTCACACAAGCTACCCTAGGGTCTGGCTGTCATATACTTCATCTCCTCCTCATCGAGAAGGACAAGTGCGAACGAACTATTACACAAATCAATACCGGTCAGGGCTGGGTCCAAGCCAAAGACCTCGCCCGCTGCTGGAGGAACGTCACCATATGTTTCCACTCTACCACCAGCGACCATACCTGGAGAACGCATGAATGCTACCTTCGTGACCCTGGCTCGCAACAACGACGTCTGGGAAATCGCGAAGTCGATTCGGCAGATCGAAGATAGGTTCAATCGGAAGTTCAATTATGATTGGGTTTTTCTAAACGATAAGCCCTTTGATAGCACCTTCAAGAAGCTCACAACGTCTTTGGTGTCGGGAAAGACGCATTATGGTGTTATACCTGAGGAGCATTGGTCTTTCCCAAGTTTCATCGACAACGAAAGGGCTCGGAAAGTGCGAGAAGAAATGCATGAGAAGCAGATCATCTATGGGGATTCAATAAGCTATCGGCACATGTGTCGATATGAGTCAGGCTTCTTCTTCCAGCATGAGCTGATGCTGAACTACGAGTGGTATTGGCGAGTGGAGCCAAGCGTGGAACTATACTGTGATATTGACTATGATGCATTCAAGTTCATGAGGGACAATAAGAAAAAGTATAGCTTCGTGCTGAGTCTATACGAATATGTGGAGACCATTCCCACGTTATGGGATAGTGCCAAAAAGTTCATGGACAAGCACCCCGAACATATCGCTGAAGGCAACTCCATGGGTTTCTTGAGCGATGATGGTGGTGAGAATTATAACCACTGCCATTTTGTGAGGGTTCCGCAACTAATCTGGGAGCATCTAAACTAACAAGTAGCAGTGGTCAAACTTCGAGATAGGCAATCTTGATTGGCTCCGATCGCCCGCCTATACGGACTATTTCAATTCCCTAGATCGGGATGGTGGATTCTTCTACGAGCGTTGGGGTGACGCTCCAGTCCACTCAATAGGGGCTGGCCTTCTATTGAAGAAGGACGAAATTCATTTCTTCGATGATATTGCCTACTACCATGTACCTTTCACGCACTGTCCGACGGAGGAGAAGAAGAGATTAGATCTCAAATGTCACTGTAATCCGAAGGACAACTTCGACTGGAAGGGTTATTCCTGTATGTATACAGATCTGCCTTGAAAGCAGCAAGCTAATGGCCACAGGTACGTCTCGGTTTTTCGAGATCAATAATATGAAGAAGCCAGATGGCTGGGAGAGCCAGCAGAGTTGAAAATGAGGTCAGAACACTAAGATCAGATGGTATGTGGACCCAACCACGCTGTATCGAAGACCTCCTGGTGTGGTATGATAAGCCAACAGATGTATGGCGTGTAAAGTACTGAAAGAAGAAGATCTGCGGGGCAGTACGTGAGCCATAGAACAGAGAGGCGCATTCCGAGCATACAGCATGAGCGAGATTGCTATGTACATATAATCGGAGGGCGAAGTTCACAAAAGGACACAATTGGGGGTTCTGGAACAGAACGCTATGAATGACAGGCCAGAAATCACAATCATGCCTTGTGGTATTGACGCCGTTGATCTCTTGCTGCCTATGTATCTACACGTGGGGATAGCTGCACCTTTCCCCTCCCAATCCTCCGATCTTAGCACTGCGAAGACAAGGCATTCTACCCACGCATTCTCGCCCTCATAGCCCCTCCATACGTTCACAGGTCGACCAGATTACGATGTACTGCTTCCACTTCCGCGCAAATCAGCTCATGCAGAAGCCACCTTGGGCTTCTTCGTCCCATACTTCGACCGACTTGTCGCTCTATTTCCTACACCTCCCTGTAAAATGTCAGTATATCATCACTCATTTCTTCCCTATCCGCTTGTTCCACTGCCCCGTTCAATTCCCGTTCACATCATCTTCATCCCCATCTTCATACCATAGCCTGCCCGCCCTCTCTCCACCCCCCTCTCCTTCCCCCTCTCCTCTCTCCCTCTCCTCCTCCCTCAGCAGTAAAACCCAGCCACAAAACGAGAACTAAGCAAACTCACCAAATCACCCGCCCCCCTAACAACATGATACCTCACCCCAGGACAGTCTTGACTCCTCCCACCCCTCAGCAAGACCACACTATGCTGTTGTACATTATGCCCCTCCCCGGGTATATACGCCGTGACGGTCCTCCCCGTGCTCAACCTCACACGAGCCGTTTTCCGCTCCCCCGAATTCGGCTTCTTCGGCTTGGTGATGCCCACTTTGAGACACACCCCCTTGAGGGACGGGGCGCGAACGTCGCGTAGGGCCGGCGAGACGGGCTTGCGGAGGGGTTGGGGCTGGCGTGGATGGCGCCGGGTTTGGGAGAGTGTGGTGAGGCGGTTGGGTGTGGTTGAGAAGGGGTGGGTGTGGGAGAGGGAGAGCAAGGTGGCGGTGGTGGTGAGTGGTGGGAGTGGTAGATGGGGAGATGGAAATGTGGTCAACCGGAGAGGGAGGCGGAGGGAGGGTGTGAGGAGTTGGCGCAGGGTCGAAACAGCCATAACGAGCGAAATTGTTCTGGTTGACAAGCTGGAGTTTCGAGAGTTTTTATTTCTGACGTTGCATTGAAGCTTGGTGATTGGTTGGTCCCAAGCCGTCCAGCTTATGTAATCGCCAATCCTCATTCTCCCACAGGAGCTGGCCAAACATGCGAAAGATTAATCAAAGAATTATTGGAAAAATGATGACATGGGACAAGAACGACATAGATCTTACAAAGCCATCACTAGTGCCACCAGTCTCACAAGGCCTACATGCTTCGGAAGGGGCGGGATTGGGAAGCTTTGACCTTTTGACTCTTGCATGTACGTAAGAAACGAGCACATTGGATCACTAAGCCGGAGACGATTTCACTAGTTTTCTCCTGATTAGTTATATGTGGTTGGTCGTTGTTTTGGAAATTAAGTGTTCGAGTGTCGTTATGTTTTGATGTTTACGTGCTAAGCGAAGACTTCAAGCCTCACTATGATTTGAGCAAGAACTCCACTCCTGTATCTGAGACACATTGTGGAATAAAAGGTTGGAAGTGGTAATGATAGAAACGAGAAGGAGGTAAAGGTAGACGCTATTAAATGCAATGGCCAGGTTGATGGAGGAGGAAGGAAGCGTTCGGTGTAGCGAATCATGACGGCTCGTACCTCAAAATTGATCAATGGCGCAATAATAATTTGTGAGATCTGGGTCCATGCAAAAAACGTCGCCAGGGGTATCTTATCCGACCGATCTCGTCCAAGACCTCATCTATCCTGCAACTCAAGACCTTCATCTTCCTCATTTCCCCTCCCGTCCCGCGAGTGATTTCCCACTCCCTCAAATCCCCGGCAAGGAGATAGCGGACCCCTCTGCAACGACCCACTCATCCTTATTCTACCTCCCGAGGCATTGTGTACTTTCTCCGATACCCAACCTGCACTCTTTTTGATAACACCCCAGAGCCTCTCTTGGCTCTCTACTAGATGTCTACCATCCCTTGGGTTCTCACTCGCTTCGACTTTGAATTGGTATTTCAAGCAATCTTTAATTGTCACTAGCCCTGCGAGTTGACCATGGTATTCTATCAAAATTACTCTTGGACCGATCTTGCGAAAGAGCTCCATAACTGTTTCCAATGGCAAGTGTGGATGGACTGTAAGGGGCGTAGAGTCGATGAAGCGTGAGAGATCAATGGCTGAGGAAGCCATGCCTTCAAATGTGGTAGCTGGGATTGGACTCGGAAAAGCTGTGGTGCCGGGCGATGCTGAATTTGGTGGATTCTGTGTGCCAAAATGGCATTTGGCTTCTGGCGCGACCACTCGCTCGCGTTTGATCCTGTCAATTCCATAGCGGAGCTCTGTCCGACCTATGTAGCCTAGTAAGACCTTGGACCTTTTGCTCTCAACAATAGGGAAGCCTTGGTATTTGTCTTCTTGAAGCAGCCTTTCGATGGTCTTAAGATTGAGACCATATGATGGGAGGGCAATGATATCGCTGGTCATAACTTGCGAGACTGGCACACCAAAAGTATGCTCTTCCTTGTTGTCGAGAAAAGGAAACCCATTAAACCAGATCATACGATCAGCAATCCCACCTTTGCCGAAAAGCTCACTGACGGCTTTGGTGACGCCGACCACGATCATAGTTGGGAGAATGTAGGTTAGAGCTCCAGTAAGCTCGAACATGATGACTACAACTGAGACAGTAATGTGCATGATGCCACTCAATGCCGCGGCAGCTCCAAGAAAAGCATATGTCCCTGGTGTGATGCATGGTACATCAGGTTCGCAGGCAGCAAAGAAGGCCGAAGTAGGAAAAGCTTCGTGCATAGCTTGGACTAGGATACCAATTGTCCGCCCAAATGAGGCTCCAATCGCCATTGATGGCACGAAGATGCCGGCTGGGACTTTACATCCATAAGAGACAATGACAAGCCCTGTGCGTAGGATCGTAGCTATTGTCAATGATGTAATCATTTTCCAACGGTTTTTAGCGTCACACAGGCCATTGTAATCCTCGGCGCCCTCGCATTCCAGGAATAGGATTTCCATGCTCTCAGTAAGGTCGATCCTGAGAAACATGTTTGGATAACACAATATAGCTGTTGCTGTAGCCAAGAGTGTCGCCTCGAGCAGAGCGTATTCCGGGAGGTATTTTTTCCGAAAAGCCTGCGCCCTTAGATTCCACTTTATCACAAATGCACCATAGACACCACCAAAGATGCCTATGATGATAAAGAACAGGACTTCGAAAAAGTGCCATGATCGATCGTAATGGACTTGAAACATCACCAGCTGACCTGTCCGGAATGGATTCATAGCTGCTAGCACAGCCGTTGCAACCAGTGCACAGAAGTAACTCCGCCACATAGTCTTCAGAGGAAAATATGAAGACATCTCTTCGAGAGAAAAAAGAACACCTCCGATGGGACTACCGAAAGCAACAGCTACTCCTGCTGCTGCACATGCGCTCAAAATCTCTCTCGTCTTCGATGCGTTGCGTTCGTACTTCTCAAAAAGGCGTGATATGACATTACCAGTGCACACAGCATAGTGAACACTAGGTCCTTCCTTGCCGACTGATAGTCCAGAAGCAATTGCAAGCGGTAATGCTATTGACTTGATGAGCAACGTCCAGAAACCCAGAAAGCCTTTCATGACGAAGCCTGCAATTATGCATTTGATCTCGGAGATCCCAGAACCCGCTGCGTAAGGTGCGAATGACTTGACAAGAGATGCCGAAGTCAGAGCAAATATTGTCTAAGCGTGTTAGCACGTACAGAAACGAGCTCGATAATTGCGTACAGCAAACATTATATATAGTATATAGTTGAAGGGCCCAAATGAGGTCCACTTGTACCAGTCATCGCAACCTGGCACGTATCAGTATAATTATCGCAATGGCTTCAAATACGCTACCAACCGTTGTCTTCTCCCCAACAGCAGAAACTCTCATTGAGATAAAATGCAGTCTTGCAGTAGCCCAACTTGACATCTGACAACCATTCGGTAATAATGTTTAGGAAAGCCGCATTCAACCCAATTGCAATGCCTAGTGGCCTTTCTTAGCCCACAGTCCACGAGTCCTATACTCGACACCTACCTATCAAGGTCACAACTATCCACCCCTGCGCAGCATCATAAGACTCCCACAACTTGTACCTCCAACCTGCTCTTCCACCACTTTCGAAGAACCAAGCTGTTTCTTTCCGTCTTGCTTTGCGTCTCTGTTGCTCCTTTGCAGCGTCCTGAACCCAGTCTAACGGCGTCAGAAAGTCCTAGACTTTGAAGCTCTGAGATTACCTATAGTCGTAAAGTCCTTCTGATTATTAGCACTTAGTCCACAGATGTGTACAGCAATCGCCTACCTCATACCTCTTGATCTCATCAATTTCTTCATCTATCTGACTCTCAGCCGTTGCAGTATACGGCGCATCACCTTGCTCCGCATTCGAAAGCGCAAAGGATAATCGAGCTGAGGAACGTCGTGTAAGGTGTGGGACGGAGAAGGAAGACGACCGAGAGTTCATTGCCCCATTTGTCATGGGAGCGTTTCATCTCTGTAATCTTCCGAGCACGTCAAAAAAGGAAGGAAGAGAGACAAAGTACTTGACTTCAAGATCCCGACAATGTTGTATAAAATGCGGCTATGAAGCGGCAACAGCTTAGATCACGTGCATGCCTTTGGCCCCCCTTACCACAAGATCCTCCACCTCCTCTTAGAGACGCGAAGTGGTCTTACATTTTTAATCTTCAATCATCTTACAACCACGTCCTCTACAGCAGCAACGCACACAATCGTGACCTCAAAAGTTTCCCAAATCTTCGGGCTTGAAGTATCAAGTATCAGACCCAGGCGAGCTTCCTATACAATATCGTGAGAACTTGAGGAGGTGCTTGGGCTCAGAAAGAGAGAACAGACGCGCCGTAGGGCAATCGGCCCTCGACTTCGTCATTGACGTCTGAGCCTGGCGGACTCAGCAAGACAGCCATCTCGTACGTACAGTTAATCTCAGTTGCGTCCATGGCTGCAGAACTTGGTTGCTTGCTTGCTCACAGTTTCATTTTCTTCAATAAGAGCCGTTTTCCCTTCTCCGCTCCCTTGAGATAGCACTAGTGTAGCTTCGCACCCCATTCCTGACCATTTTCAGGACTTGCCCGCTCTAGTTCGTATTCTTTCTCATCGCCGTAGGTGCTTATTAGCCAGGGCCTTCACGCTTTCCGTCTGTATAAGGGTTCGTGAATCACTTCTCGTGCGTTCTACAACGAGCACGCAAGCTTGTTAGCAAACAAAGATCCCTCATTCATGGATTGATCGCTACATTCATGCAATAGTTCATTAAAAATTTATAGCTATAAACTCCCTCGGGTTCAGGTTAACCTCGTCATGCCATATAATACTACGGCCATACCTCCTCGGAAAGATGTCACGGGTCAGACACAATTACCATGTGAGTCTCAACGCTCTCCATGCATTACCAGCGTACTGACTATCTCAGTGGCGAGAGTCAAGAAGATCATCGCCCTGGACCAAGACATAGCTATGTGTTCCAACAATGCTGCTTTTGTCATAACAGTAGCAACAGTAAGTTCGCAATATTTCGAACAATCTTTCGTGATACTCATACTCACATGCATAAGGAGATGTTCATTCAGTTCATGGCTGAGCAAGGCCATAATGTTGTCAAGTCAGAGAGAAAACCTCGACGTAACATACAATATCGAGACCTAGGTATGCATACTCTCTATATTCAAGAACCGGTCATTCTATCGTCATCTACGTGATTTCCCAAACGCATCTTCTCTACCCCATCCTTGGATCTCAAAACTCTGATTTGAGTCCTTGCCCTTTCATTTTTACCATCTTACATCCACACTAACCATTCCTGCAGCAAGCGCGGTAGCCCGCCTAGATAGCCTCGAGTTCCTCGTCGATGTCGTTCCACGTACCGTCCCTTATAAAGCCATCAAAGACCGCAAAATACCCAAGGACTCCTCCGTTGCTGGACCACCATCCATCTCCGCACCTACCAACGGAGAAAGCTCTTCAACCATCTTAGAAGGTGGCCAAACGACTTTGGATCATCGAAGACCCCAGCAGTTACAGGTAAACGGACCAGCACCTAATGGACATCAAGCACCAGAGGAGAGAGATGGCGATGAGACGGAGGATGCAGGGGATGACGATGAACATGATGGTGACGGGGCGGATGATCCTGATGCGCAGTTGAGGGCTGAGTTTAGGGGACGATCAAGTGGAGGGCAACTGGCAGGCAATGGTGATGTTGAGATGAGCTAGGACAACTCTTAAAATGCTGTGAATGAGGCGTAGAGGTCTTAAGCATGCAGCACATCATCGTCCAAGGACTTCACACGTAGCTCAGGCGTGTCAACTCAGTCAGTGAGGCTTGAATGCACGTGACTCGATATAGGTTCTTTGTACAACTTGTATCGGACAAATCCAGGATGTTCTTCACCGTACCACATTAACGCCGAGTACATATTTGTCTTTTCCTTCATATGCACAAAGTCCGTCATTCCTCCATATCATCGGCCGCCATCGCAGCCGCCGGCACCCTCCCTTCATTCAACTCTTTCTCCAACCTGATGATATCCTGCAAGCTCTTCGCGCCCTTTATCAACTCCTCCACCTTCTTCCTCTCCTTATCCGTAAGCTTGACTCTGATATTTTTGCCTGAAGCACCAGAGGATGTCCCGTTCGAGGTAGGTACATCGAAGGTCTTGGTTTTGACGCCCATTATCTGCTTTTATTAGCTTCACGAGATCATCATTGAAGATCTAGAATCAAAATGACAGACCTTAGAAGCTAAAGCAGAAGGCTCGGTAACGGTGCCAAAGAGTTCTGTAGCTCGATTGCGTTCCGCATTTTTGACTTTTCTATAGTCGAGGAAGCGGATAGAGGAACATCGCCAAATAATATAAGCTCTGTAATGCTGTTCACGCATCAGCGCTTCCCCTTCGCATTTCTTCCCTTACTGTCCGTGGCCTAGGCTACATCGCAAATGATGGGTAGTAAAGACTAACCTCCTTCCTACAGACCGGATTTTCCACCAGCACCAGGTGCGTCAAGTTTCTAAACCCTCCCAATGGATCCAGATCCGCCAATTCATTGAAATTATTCGCCGCTAAAACCAGGGTCGTCAGGTTCGGAATCGACTTCGCAAGTGTGAGCTGGATAGAAGCGAGGCGATTACGGGCAAGAAGGAGGGTGTGCAGTCGAGGTGAAAGCGGAAAGTTGGATAAGATCTGAATGTCATTGTCGGTGAAGTCTATAGCATCATGTGGCTGGCCAGTATATTAGCTTGCATCCAATTGACTTCTGCGAATGAGTAATGGAGGAAAGGAGGGGCAAAGAAGACGCATACATACACCAGCAACGCCCAAATTCTCAACCGCGGGGATTTTGTGTCCTGTAAACGCAGGATTTGTATCATCAACTCAGCTCAACTTGACTGGGGACCAAAGTGTAGTATCATGCTCTTTTCAGTGTACGCACCTCGGAGGTCTAGTTCTCGCTCTTTGAGCGGGTTGAGGTAGGAGAGGGAGGATTGGAGGAGTTCGGTGGTGAGCCGCATTTTAGGCGGTCTTACCTTATGCGTCCGATGATGATGATGGTATATGGTGAGAATAGCAAGGGCTATGGTGGATTCATTGAGTCATCTGTAGAACAAGTCCTTGAACTTGTTTTGTTGTGTTTATGATGGCGCAAGGCTGGAATTCGATTTATTCTCAGATGGAGCCAGTACGGAAGAAGCATACTTAAGGTAAGTGTGGATAAAGCAAGGCACGTGATACTCCTCTGTTTTTTCCAAGCTAGCAGCGACCTGGTAGTTTGGGCGATTCCAGCCCTCCAAGACGTTCGACAGCATCTCACGACCAACGTCACTATGTCACCGGCAGCGGAGTTACCACTCCCAGCCATCGATCCCAACATTCTCACCCTCCGCAAAGCCCTCACCTCCGAATCTGAGCCTCTCGCCCGTCGGTTTCGAGCCCTTTTCTCCCTCAAACACATAGCATGTCAACCTTCACTACCCGCTATCGACGCCATAGCTGCTGGCTTCTCGTCTCCGTCTGCACTGCTCAAACACGAGCTTGCTTACTGTCTAGGACAGACCAAAAACCTAGCTGCTGTACCATATTTACGAGCTGTGTTAGAGGACGAGAAAGAAGATGCGATGTGTAGACATGAGGCGGCCGAGGCCTTAGGCGCTATTGGAGATGTTGGGTGTCTGGAAGTGCTGAGAAAGTACAGGGATAAGGAGGGTGAAGTCGAGGTTGTGACGGAGACTTGCGAGATCGCCGTTGGAAGGATAGAATGGGAGGCATCGGAGGAGAGGAAGAAGGAGAGGTTACGGCAGAGGTAGGTGAAGAAGCTTAATAGCACACAAGACTGACCTTAAAAGTGATTTCGCTTCAATCGATCCGGCGCCGCCTTTGGAACAATCGCAATCTCTTGAGATTCTTGAGAAGACCTTGCTCGATACTGAATTACCTTTGTTCCTCCGCTACAGAGCTATGTTCGCCCTTCGAGATCTAGCTTCACCTCCCGACCTTCCTACTGCTGTGCCTGCCGTCCTTACACTAGCGAAGGGCCTCAAAGACCCTTCAGCGCTGTTCCGACACGAAATTGCATTCGTTTTCGGTCAATTGTCCCACCCTGCCTCGATACCAGCCTTGACAGAAACACTGGGCAATTTGAAAGAAGCGAGTATGGTTCGACATGAAGCTGCGGAAGCTTTAGGTAGCTTGGGCGACGAAGAAGGTGTTGAATATATACTCAAGCAGTTCTTGGACGATAGGGAGCAAGTCGTTCGAGAGAGCGTGGTGGTTGCATTGGATATGGCGGAATTCGAGAAGACAGGGCAAATGGAGTATGCCTTGATACCTGGTGCAGTACAGGTATAATCCATTTAGCTTGAGCTGCTTGCCCTTTAATGTATATATTCGACTGAGAGGCGAGGTACCAAAGTGCTTGGGCCCGCATTGTCCTACTATCTTCGTAACTGGTTGTATGGATATGTTTCGAGAGCTCGAGGAGAGCTCAATTGTTTTCCGTCCATCTGTGATATTTAGTGCAGCTCCCAAAGACGACACATCCAATCCTCACTTATGGCCACATTCACAATTGTAGAATATCGTGCTCCCTTCATCTGCGCTTCTCAATTGCACTTGAGAGTACTTGACCTCTTTCCTTCCGCACTCCGGACACGTCATGTTGATAGTAGCCTCGGCTTGCCTATCACTCTGCTCTACGGTCTGAACGACGGAGAGCTTTTGCCTCAATAGTGATGGAAATGATGAAGGCTTCGTCGTCGTCGTAATTGTTTTTAAAGCGGTGTCTAGTCATTGTGAGCTTCGTTGCCAATAGAATAAGCTCCTGAGCCTACCTTGATTCTCGGCCCCGCAGCATTCACACATTAGAATCCTATTCTTATTGCCGGTACTTGCCTCAAGGAGATTCCCACAGTCAGTGCAGAACACCAGAGATCCTATTGCAGTCATAGTTTTGCTCTGGATCTACACATATACACTCAGTACGAGACGATGTCGAGGTTGAGTAGATTTCAGGGATGAGTTTTTGTAAGGCTGAAGAAAGTAATTGTATGAAGCCTTGTAGGTGAAGGACTTACAGTATTGATTGGCTGGTAAATGCGAGGCTGACCAAGCACCTGCATCGCGCATTCTCGAACCACAACCGCAAACGCAAGGCGCAGGTACAAGAACATACTCTCCGTCGACCAGCGCTCCTTTCTGTCGTCTTTATATTGGAGGCGAGACAGGAGACAGGAGTAGTAGAATGCTGTCTTGATCACCTAACAGAAGCTCTGCGCTTCATTCCGTTTTCTGGGACATTGCTGTCTCGGGTCGCAGAATGGCTGTCAACGGGTACAGTCTTCACCTTCAAACGGCAGGAAGCAATGGAGCCCCTGCCTCCAATTGCACGGCGAATAGTCGGAAGAGCCCTTTCACGGTCGAGGAAGCCATGCCATATTCACCTTTCTCATCAATCCTTCCTTTCAACTCCGGTAAGTTATACCCTTCAACTACAAACACTACCTTCAACCGACCACCTTTGGCTGACCACGATTCTCCAAGATACTATACCCATACCCTCTATTGGTCGCCGACCCTCTGCACCATTACTCTCAGGGTCGAATGATCGTGACGAGGGTAGACGAGAATTGGACATCTTGAACACAGAAGCCGAGCAGTTGCCAACATACTCTACTTCACACAACATCAAGCAAACCCTCCACGACGTGCAGCAGCTTCTTCGATCTGATGATCTGACACTCATGTATGTCTACTCTATGAATGTCCTTACACTGGCTGATGCTAGTCTAGTAAGTTCAAGTTTGGGCCAACGAACTCTGCGACAGCCGATCTGGGGAAGTCGCCAGAGATAGCCCTTTCGCCGTTTGCAAGCATGGTCTACGCAAACACCAACGTTGAATACACATATCCCACACCAAGCATGGCTGTTTCCCAGTCTACGAAAGGTCGTAAGGCTTCACAGACACAGAAGGCTGCGCCCATGCCAAAACCCCAGGTGACCAAGAATATAATATCGAACAGAGAGGCACATAAAGCGAATGACACTATTCTTGTCCATAACCCGGCTCTCAAACTGACCACCCAATTGACTCCGCCTTTGAACGCTCTACCTTCTTCTCAGCCTGGCTCCAAGTTTGCGGTAGTCATACCCAGTCTTCCCGATTCTTTCAACCGTAACCAATATACACCGTCACAAGCCTCCAACCATTCACGTCACAGCTCGACAGACAAGGAAGCTTTGTCGCCAACTCCCGTTGGAATCTTCAAGGCAAAGAGAATTGAGCCAACCGAAAGCATCTCTAACACTACCACTGTACAGCTAGAATCCACTCAAGTCCAGCCTAGACAATCTCAAACGTCACCAGCAAAAGTGGGTATCGCTGTAATCATACCAGACCTCCCAGCAAGTTTTCGGCAACAAGATTATGAGAACATTCCAGACAGTCCCGATACTCCTATACATCTGTCCAGGAAGCGTAGACGATCAGAGAGTGACGAAGATTTGATCAGAGGTGCAGATCAACGTAAAAGAGCCGAGGCTGCTCTTCGAGAATTTCGAGGCTTACTGCAAGATATTCTCGAAGCCGAAGATCAGCTGCAACCAGACCAAATTGGTTCAACCCGCTACTTCGAATCAACAGCAGAAGGAAAAAGTCTCACGAACACCAATCAAACGAAGGTCGAGAGCATGCTTTCAAGGGTGATTGAGTTGGGAGTATTTGACAGGGTACCGCTTGATGAGCTTCTTCGTCTACAGAGACTATGTGAGGGCTCCACGAAGCAAGCCGAAAATGCCAATGTCAGAATCGATTCAGATATGAGTCAGGAAGACATAGCTGCTTGGTTACAGCAACTTCCCAGAGCGGAGCTTGGTCTCAAGTCTGCTCGTACTTCACTGAGGTTGATGGTAGGAGGCCGTGGAGAAAAGCAGTTATACTCTGAGGATGTCATGCAGTCAGCAATCGATGTCTTCAAGAACATCACGGAAACTTGCATCATCCCCGCGGTGGAAATGCGAAGTACAGGGTCATCTGCTACGTCGTTCAAGCTACTTGCGGGACATAAGAAAGACATCGCTCACCTCCTCATGTCTTGCCGGAGATTATTGTCGGTGCTATCAATGCTGGCAACAAAGATTGAGCTCTCCGAGACTGTTACCAACCCGTTGGAGTTCATAGCATCTCGTTTGATCTTTGTGGAGAATGCACATGCCGACAAAGACTCCATAACTGGTGTTGCGAAATTTGACATGCTTAGAGTGGTAGCCATGGATCTTCTATCCCACATATTCGCGAACAGCCCCGAACAGCGACAGGGCATCTTCGACGAGATTCTCACATCACTTGAAAAGCTCCCTTTGCAAAAGCAGAGTGCCAGACAATTCAGATTGGCAGAAGGTGGCAACATACAATTGGTGTCTGCATTAATCATGCTGTTAGTGCAAACCAGTGCAAACAAGGTTGATGATATCAAAGGAAAGAGACGACAAAAGGCTTTGAGAGCCCTCAACGGTGATGAGGATGACGATGCCGTTCTTGAAGGTCAGCCCGCAATGACCAACGGATCCGGAAAAGATGTCTCGGAAGAACGAGCCAAGAAGCACAACGCCAGTGTGATTGATGAGCTCCAGAATGCAGTCAAGCCCTTGCGACATGCTGCTGCAAACAACGCGAATTATGTTGTCACCTTCATAGTCAATCGAGCTACAAAGTCTACAAAGAGCGGCGACGCGCCCTATAGGAACCTTCTCGATCTTTTCGTCGCTGACTTCATTCTTTGCCTGAAGTCTCCAGAATGGCCTGCTGCCGAGCTCTTGCTGCGATTGCTCCTCGTGAAAATGGTTCACTTAACTGTCAGTGATAAGACAGCAGTCCCTGCTAAAACTATGGCACTCGATCTCCTGGGATCAATGGGCGCGGCAATTATCGACTTGCAATCAAACGTTCGAGTCAACGCCAATGCCCTTGGTACTGCTGAGAGCAGAACCACAAGTTGGTTCAATGAATTTGTCCAAGCTTCAGTGGGTAAGCTGGGCCCGCAGTCGAACCTTGTGGCTTTTGTTGGTCCATATCGCATGGTGACGGAGCATCTGAGCGAACGTTCTGCTCAGGAAGCTCAACTGAAGAGTGCCATTGGATTTCTATACACCGAATGGGCCAATAACCTTGGTGAATCATATGCCGCAATCGTAGGTGATGCTCATCCACCGCAAGCAGAGCTGGAAGAGCACGGCGCGATGGCTTATAGGCTGCGGAGGATGATCGCTGATCACGAATGGGTCAACACAACCTACCAGTTCGACTCGAATGCTCAGGGCCACGCTCGTCTAGCATATGCAGCGCTCGTTCTGTACTCGCCCTTCTGCGGATACCTTCCTCAAGTCTTGCAAATACATATGGATTACATGGCCAGTGATCAAGCCATGGTCCGCTCTAAGATCTTGAAAAGCATCACCCCGCTAATCGACCGAGACCCGACTATTCTGGATCGTGAAACAGCCCTCAAAGACAGCATCCGCGATCGAACGAACGATGCTTCGTCATTAGTTCGCGAATCTGCTCTAGTTCTAATTGGAAGATGTCTTGGCTTGAGATCTGCTTTGCAGGACTCCATGCTGCCTTGCATCTTACGATGTGTTAGTGACTCAACGCCTAACGTTCGGAAACGTGCAATGAAGATGTCCAAGGAGATTTATCTTCAAAGCTCCGCAAATGACATTCGTTGTGCAATAGCTGACTCGTTGCTTCATCGAGTGACAGACCAAGATGAGGGAGTCCGGGATCTTGCGCGTCAGATCATGGAAGAAATCTGGATGTCTCCGTTCTATCATGACACCGAGTCCTCGACTCTCTCAGTCCAAGCTAAGCTCGCCATGGCAGATCATGTTGCGCTGATGATCAGCACGGTCCAACGCGGGAGTGGTGTTGCTATCGTGCTTGAAAAAGTCATCAAGGGTATGCTCGCCAAAGACGCGAAGGAGAAGGCGACCAGAGACAAGAATTCCAGAGTTTGCAAAGCCCTCGTAACGCAATTATTTGATTCATTCATCAGAGGCCAAGAGAACCAAAAGAAAAACGCTCAGAAAGCTCGAGAGGCATTCCAGATTCTCACAATATTCGCCAAATCCAATCTAACACTCTTCGATGCAGAACAAATTACGCTTCTAGAGCCATATGTTGCCAACGTTGCCGACCAGGATGACATGGAGCTGTTCCGCTCTATGGTGACTATATTTCGACACGTACTGCCAAATATGACAAGAGTCCACCAGAATTTTCTAGACTCCGTCCGCAAAAATCTCCAACAAGCTTTATCTAAGTCCGGCCGCGCTGTACTGGACGATGTGGTGGCTTGCTTGTGGACTATCGGTAGTATTCTGGATGATATTCGAAGTCTTACTTCTACGGTCTCAGGCTTAGTTGCTGCAATTCAGAAGATGAAGGCTGTGGACTTCCACAAAGAACCGGAATCGGTAAAGAGGCTGGGAAAGCAGATCCTGATCTGCGGGACCTATGGCAAACACTGCGATTTAGAAGGCCAATACCTCGAGTTCCAAAAAAAAGCTTCCTCACTGGAAGGACACCTCTGTTTCGAAGTTGTTTGCAACTACTTTTGCTACATTCGCCTCTCCACAACAACCTTTAGAGGTGCGAAAATCTGCTCTAGATGCGGTTGGTATGGTATGTCAATCCTGGCCGAAGAATTTTGCGGATGTCGCCATCTACACCACTCTCCAGGAAGCTTTTGAAACGAA
>Ga0115846_100160_pt1 | contig 33340 bp, 33 predicted proteins | sample InSIn5gowninarea_2_FD_83860 | JGI IMG/M metagenome (GOLD analysis project Ga0115846, IMG submission 83860) | reverse complement strand
GCTTCCTCACATTCTCCGCCGGATAACCCTCGAAGACAGGCTGTCCCTTATCAGCATCATTGAGATAAAGATACTTGGGCTGCTTGATTCCCTCAGCCGCCAACATCTTCTTCACTTCCTCATCAACAGCTTGCAAAAACGCAGAAACATATTCTTCATCTCTCTCCACCGTGTACAGCACACTCATCTCATACCAGATATGCGGGCCATCTTCCGGATCCAAATCCATTGGGTCTCCACCGCGGACTTTGCTGGCCCTGAAGTATTGTTTTGAGATTGGCATTGGAGTCAATGTGGCGATGTAGGTTTGTAAGGATGAAAGATGGATGGGGACGAGAGCGAAGAAGGTATCGTGGATTATCTGGAGGGCGCGACGGTCGGCGTAGGTGGAGAGGACGTGGAAGCGGTTACGGAGGCCGTGGATGGAGTCAAATTGGGCGAGGCCGGATTGACTCCATTCTATTTTACTTGGATGTCAGTTTTGCTGTCGATTGAAAGATGAGGTACAGTGTAGTAGATGCTTACCAGTCATTGTTGTGGCGGCAAAGGTGTCGGAAGTTGCATTCAAGTAAGGCGATGTCCAATTGGAAAGAGCAGGTGGCGCGGTGTCATTGCCATCGAAGAATTTCATCGCCGTGTAGGTCGTTCCATTCGGGTATTGGGTGCCAGTACTGGCACTTGGTGTTACTGTGCATTCGTGGCAATCTTCACCTCCATACAATGCGAAACTGTAGATGGCGTCTAACCATCTTTCCTTTGTCAGGTTCGTGGTTCCATACGAAGTAGTGCCGACTGTGACCACAGGGGCAGGGATCGCGATCATCTCAAATTCGGTGATGAGGGCGAAAGAGTTACCACCTCCTCGGAGAGCCCAGAAGAGATCGGAGAAATCGTTGTCGGGGGTTGCGGTAACGACTTCACCACTGGCAATCACACCCTTTTTCAAACAGTCAGCTCGTTCCTTCCAAACATTTGACCGTCAAACATACCGTGACACTGGCAATATTGGCCGAAGACCAGCCATACTTCCAACTGAAGAAACTGATACCACCACCGGTGATGAAACCAGGAATACCCACAACACCAAGACGGCCACCGACAATGCTCTTGCCAGTGTTGTTGAGGAAGTTGTAAACATCGCCCCAATGGTTTCCAGGACCGACATGGAGGGTGGAACTGTCAGGGGATAAAGCTAAGCGCTTGAAACCACTGCTGGAGAGAAGGACACCAGTGGAGTTGATATTGTTGGAATCACCGATGGGCATGTGTCCGCCTCCTCTGATGGCGAAGGGTGAGCCATAGTACTTGAGAGCTTTGACGGCGATGGCTAGGTCTTCTGCACCCGAGGGAGCGAAGACACATGCTGGGTTCAATACAGATGCTGCAGACCAGAAGTCTAGAAGGAAAAGTAAGCTACTGTCTTGGTTGGCATGCAGGTTCATGATACTTACTGGTGTTATCCACAATGTAAGAGCTCTGGTTGGAGAAGGAAGTTATATCAGGAAAGGTCCTGTGAAGGTAGTCACAAGTCTTGTCTGCTGGTGAGTAGCCTTCGGAAACATTCTGATAGGTCAGAGCAGAAGCAGCAGTGGCCGAGAGGACTGCTGTAACAACGATGCCAGATAACATCCTGAGAAGCAAAAGACAAATCGGGGGTGTTTCAAGAATAACAACTAAACCAGAAGTGCTCGTTGGATTGATGATGTGGACATATAGAGAAGAGATCATATATATACCTCTCTGCCATCCCAAATGCGTATGATATCCTGGCTGTGATCATCGAGCCGTGTGGCTATGTCTTAAGTTTCAAAACTGGTACGACAGTTATACGCGTATAGGCTCTCTAGAAATCTGGTTAGACGATTGTGGTTTGGTAGGGTGGTGATCCTTGCCTGTTTCGAGTGTTATAGGTCAAACTCAATATACGCGTATTTGCTTGTACGACCTATACGCGTATAAGAAAGCCACAAGTATCACTATACGCAGGCAGCAGAGAAGACCTTTCGGATAAGACCGACCCGGGCATGGATGCGTGCAAACAACTGTCCTTATGATGTCGCAAGTCGATCTCCATATCCAGAAAGTTTTGACCATGCTTCGTATGTCTATAAAAGACCTGCGTTGTCCAAGACTTCCTACTATACAACGATAGCTTAGCATCTCGTCTTAATGTCGATAGTGTGTCCTATGTTGGCTTGCTACTCTCTCCTTGGCTTATGGACTGTCTCCCATGTTGATTGACAAAGGCGAACGAGCGGATCGGGTCACGACCGTATACACTGCCTTCATATGCTCGCCTAGATCGTCAGTGTAGCGTATTATAACGCGAAATACGCAGCGTCGGCAGGTCACACGTTGTCTAATAAGCGGAAGAGAGATCTAGCTCCGTCGTCAGTATTTCGTTGTCGGTGTCGCCTACGACGTGGTGTGAGTTAGTGGAAGATGTGATTATTTGACACATGGTCCGTGCATAACCATTAGGATGTTGACGGTATCACCCTGTTGACTAGCGAAGGTCTTCAGAATCATCCCATTGATGGCACCAATAATCTCTAAATGATTGAGAACGCACAGAAAGACGTGATGAGTAAGGGTATGAGATTTTGAATCATACAGATATCTTACGTGACCGACATACGTCTGTTTCCAACAAATTTCTGTTCATTGGTTTGTTCTTCCGCCAACCAGTCCAGTACTTGCTGGGCAGACTGGTCTGGTGGAAAGACTGGGTACCAAATCTTTACAATCTTTCCATCAGCAACTGCAAGCGTGATCCTCTTGGTAAGGCTCTTGCCTTCCCAATCGATGGTCGGCAATTTCAAGGCTTCTACGAAGTCCAGCTTCTCATCGCTGAGCAGCTCAAACGGTAGATTCAGTCTCGTCTTGACTTCTTGCTGATAAGAAGTATCTTGAGTGCTGAGACCAAAGATTTTATTGACTCCTGCGGTCAGGAACTGTCTGGACAAGTCTCGGAATGAACATGCTTGTGGAGTGCATCCTCTGGCTCCGGGGATCGAGTTCCAAGAGTCTGGAATTGTTTCGTTTGGAGCGCCGGTCCGAGGATAGCAAAAGATGACTACAAGTCCCTGGAGTGAGGATATCTTGACCAGCGAGTCGTTCGTAGCTGGAAGAGATAATGGTGGCATCTTCATGCCTTTGAGATGGTCGCAAGCTCCATCGTCGGTGGGGACTGGAATGTCGGAGGGAAATGTGGTATCTTCGAGATTCGGTCAACTCGATTGATCTGTGATGCGGGTCAAGTGGCCACCTACGAGACATGGTATTCAGCAGGCTATTCTTCTTGTTACTGTCAACACTGGCACTGCACCGAGTTGATGTTGTGTTTTGGGACCTTGATGTATTCCATCGAGGTCTTTGATCACAACATGGCCATAGCTTCCCGTTCGGCGGCTTGAACAGCGGGGCAGCAGCACGATGACGAGCAGATCGCAAGGAAAGGAGCGGATCGAAGTCAATGATGATGAAATGTAGCGAATCACCAATGAGCAGAAGCAGGATGACCGCTTCCACTTAATAAACTGCCGTCACGATATCTGGAGGAGCTCGTGTTTCTCTCTGTTTCCCTTCCCTCTCCTCTCATCTCAAGCCTATGCTTTCATTACGACCCTTTTTGACGACCGCATCTGCCCAGTTTCGTCAAATTTCACGACCATCGTCTCTAAGACTATCAATCACAAACAACAAAGCTCCGTTTTCAACCACATTACGCGCCATGGCTACCGAATACAAGCTCAAGGGCTTGACCAGCATCGACCTGAAGAATGGTCAGAAGCAAGAGGTTGAGGTTGATGGCATCGAGGGAGGAAAGATTCTGCTGGCCAAGGTCAGGGATGAGGTACATGCTATGAGTGCCAACTGCACCCATTACGGTGCTCCTCTGGTGAAGGGTGTTCTGACCGGCGAAGGCAGAATCACCTGCCCGTGGCACGGAGGTAAGCTCAATCCTCATCTCGCCTCCTTGAACCTGTGCTAACGAAACTTTGCAGCCTGCTTCAAGGTGTCATCTGGTGACGTCGAGGATGCCCCAGCTCTTGACCCCCTGGCCAAGTTCGAGGTCTACGAGCGTGACGGTGCTGTCTACATCAAGGGCGAGGAGAAGACCATCAAGGCCAACAGACGTCAACTCAACATCAAGTGCAGCAGTGTGAAGGGCAATGACCATGTCGTCGTCATCGGAAGGTATGTCTTACCAGCAAGTCAGCTTGATTGATGTGGCATTTACTGATATCTTTACAGCGGAAGTGGTGCCCTCGGTGCCATTGAAGGCCTTCGTGGTGGGGGCTACAAGGGCAAGATCACCGTCGTCTCTCGCGAGAACTCACAACCCCTCGACCGCACCAAGCTTTCCAAGGCTCTCATGACCGACCAATCCAAGCTCGCATGGCGCTCCATGGAGTTCTACAAGGAGAGCTCAGTCGAGTTCACCTGGGGCAACGTCACCAAGGTCGACTTCAAGAACCGCTCCGTTGAGACTGATGATGGCAAGAAGGTCAACTACACCAAGCTGATCATGGCTTCTGGCGGTACCCCCAAGTGGCTTCCCATGGATGGCTTGAAGGGTGATCTCGAGAACGTCTTTGTTCTTCGTGCTCTTCCCCACGCTCAGGGCATCATGAAGGCTGCTGGCGAGAACGGCGGCAAGAAGGTTGTCGTTGTTGGCAGCTCTTTCATCGGTATGGAGGTTGGCAACTGCCTCGCTGGAATGAAGCACGACGTCACCATCATCGGTATGGAGGACGAGCCCATGTCTGCTGTCATGGGCAAGGAGCTTGGAAAGACCTTCAGAGGTCTGCTCGAGAAGAACGGTGTCAAGTTCAAGCTTGGTGCTGAGGTTGAGGGTGCTAAGCCTTCCGAATCAAACTCCAAGATGGTTGGCTCGGTTCAACTCAAGGATGGTACCAACCTTCCTGCAGACCTTGTCATCGAAGGTGTTGGTGTGAGACCCTCGACAGACTACCTTCAAGACGTCAAGGAGATCCAGCTCAACAAGGACGGCTCGATTAACGTCAACGAGTCATTCGAGGTTGAAGGTCTCAAGGACGTCTACGCTATTGGCGACATTGCCACATACCCATACCACGGACCCGGAGGTAACGGCAAGCCTGTTCGCATCGAGCATTGGGATGTCGCTCAGAACGCTGGTCGCTCAGTCGCTGGCAAGATCAACGACCCCTCAGCACCGCTGAAGTCATTCATCCCCGTCTTCTGGTCTGCTCTTGGTGCTCAGTTGAGATACTGCGGTAACACCCCCAATGGCTACGACGATGTCATCATTCAAGGCGAGACAGACGCACAGAAGGGTCCCAGCTTTGTCGCATACTACTACAAGGGCGAGGAAATCGTCGCTGTCGCTTCGATGATGAAGGACCCTTACATGACGCAGAGCGCCGAGCTGATGAGACGCAAGAAGATGCCCAGCAAGAGCGAGATCCAGAAGGGTGTGGACATTCTCGAGATCTCAATTCCATCAGAGATTAAGATTTGAAGCATCGTATGACAAGACAGACACGACCCTCTCGCGTCCAGAACGCGACATGTAACGCCAAGATGAATTAAATAGTCACTCTACACTGTTAATGAAACCAGAAGTTCTATTCTCGTATTTGACAAAGCTGCGATCGAAACTCCCAAAGAGTACACTCGCACCACGGGTTGAGGAGGATCGAGTAGGATTTCAATAGTTTGCACGCTTGGACAAGACGAAAGATGAACAAAAGCATCTCACAACGGCATCGGAAAGTGAGCAGACGTTGTGGTTTACTGGTGGGAGACCTGCCTCGGATGTGTCGAAAACGGAAGGCCCCGAATTACGGTACTTGTACATGGTTTCGTACCTGAAGCTAAAGCAGGTTTAAGCAGGTTTGAGCGATGTGATTGGGTGGTTGGGAAGATCGTACATTAGGGCGCGAATGCACGATGCCACCGACCTTCTCCACATCATCATCCGGGACTCGAACGAACCAAGACAACAAAACAATGAGAAGGCGCTCCATTGTAAACCCACGACTTTTCACACTTTTACATCGACAGGGCATGCATGACGGTTTCTGAACAATCTCACTCCTGGGCCTCGAGGGCATACTAGGCTTGGACTCTGTTTGATTGCGCATCATGGACGACAACGGTCATCAGCGGTTTGGGCATACATCTTCCGAAGACGAGGGCTCAGCCAACTCTCTCCCTTGCATTCCAACCATGGCGACACCGTGCTGCTGTGGGAACGACGAGTGCGCATTCCAGCAACAGAACAATGAGGCCTTTGCTTCATTGGACGAGAATCTGCGCAAAGCCGGAAGGCTGGGCAAGGTCAGTGTTTCGTGAGTCGCGCCTGCTGGTCGTCGCAATCTCGCATGTTTTTTGTTTGCCCTGTCGTCTTCTGATCCCATCATCCTACCACGGCAAACCGTTTCCCCACTCAATCTCTTTTGCTATGGCAGTTCAAGCCATTATACACCGTCGAACAAAGCAAAATACACACATGTCCTGAGATATAACCAAGCCAGCGCCGGGCCCCACCTGCAGCCCTGTTGTCTTGTTATGTTTTGATACACACCACCACTTCTTGTTTCATACCAACCCGGCCACCATGTCGCTGACCTGGTCATTGCAGGCCCTTCTAGTACGCCATGAAGCCTATGTGGCCGAGGCTGAAGAGCAAAAGGCTCTCATGGACGCCGAGATATCGCGCATGACTGAGGAAAAGAAGGAACTCGAAGCCAACAACTCGACCCTGATTGAAGAGAACCGTAATCTGCTCGACCAACTCGAGGGTCTTAACAATGCTGCCGTCGAATCGGATGCCCAAACCCAATCGCTTACCGCTACACTACAATCCACTCAAGCCGAACTACAACGACTAAACTCGCTCGCCGCCCGGACGGAAAGACTGGAACGCGAAATCGAAGAATACGAACAAGAACAATCTATACTACATGCATCACTCTCATACAAGACTGAGTCCGAAAGGTCGGCGACATTACGATGGCAGGAGGCCGAGAGGAAGTTGGCTGCCATGGAGAACCAGCTGGAAAGGATTGAACGTGAGGCAAGAGACGACAAGGAACGACATGTTGAGATTGTTGGACGTATGGAGAGGCAACGCGTGGTCGAGAAGGAGCTGGAGACGTCTGCTGGCCGACTGAAGGGTGCTGCTGCCGCGAAGACAGCAAAGCATGGTAGCACTGTTGTCTCGCACTTCGTCAAGGACATTCTTCAGGACAACGTGAACCTACAAGCTGGCATCGCCGAACTGCGTGAGATGCTCGACAACTCGAATGAACAAGTTGAAGCCCTCCGGGATCAACTCGCTCAGTACACGCCGACAGACATCCCTTCCGACGTCGAACTACCCACACCGTCAACACGTCCTTCAAACCTGGAAAAGGAAATCAACCGAGCCAGCACGCAGGAGCTACATGTTCACCACCACTACCACGCCCCCGCAGAGCATTCAAGGAAAGCTAGTCTGACGCTACGCCGACCAAAGAAGAAGCGCAACGTCCTCGCTTCTGGTGTCTTCACGCCTTCCACAGGGTCACGTACACCACGCTCTTCTATTTCTGCAGTCAGCCCGTATACCCCCTCATCAACAGCCGCCATCCTTTCACAAACTGCTGCCAGCATCCCACACCGTAACGTGAATCGCTGGTCAATGCAGTCTCACATGACGACAAGCTCCATGCTTAGTTCACCTCAATCAATTTATCCGCCATCATCTATCTGGGACCGCGACGACTCCTTGATAGATTCATCTCGCCCAACTACTCCTGATAGTGAGGCACCGAGCTCGCCCTACTTCATCCCGCATCAGTCCAAAAGGTCTTCATCAGGATCCTATTTTCGTGCCTTGCCACAACCGGCTTTTCGTGATGGCGCTTCAGATCGCTTTGAAGATTATGACCAGTCTCCCTACGAATTTCCTGCTGATGGCCAAGGACGATTCGAGGATCAAGCAGCTGCAGGAGGTCATGGTGCAATTCTTGAAGAAGACGAAGGGAATCATATGGATCCTGCTGTGTCATCACCTGATCAGGGTCGTGCTCATGTGCCTTCTTTCATTGACGACACTGAGATCTCGACTTATACTCGGCCAACGATCATGGATGAAAGCATTTACACGCGCCCTCGGCATCGCCGGGCTGCTTCGCATGAATCCTTGATATCCGTGTCTGGCATGGATATTCACACCCTCCAATCCCGTCCGTCACAGCTGTTAACAGCCCAAAGTTCGCGATCCTTCTCATCACAAGCCTCTGTCACAGCCACGCTTTCTTTGGCACATGCTGCTAGACCTGCATTAATGACAAGGACTTCGAGTAGTAGTCGTAGTATACTAGAAGGAGTGGCGGCTGAACACAGGGCTTCTAGTACGTCGCCAAAGGGCCTCGGCCAAAGAGTAGGCGGATGGGTGTTTGGAAAATGGGGATCCACCCCCACACCTACAGTAACCGTCTCTGCTCCGATGGACCACATCAAAGTCGACAAGAAACGCATGTCGACTACAGCCAGCAAGCTACGACCTGCAGGCATCAACCAAGCCGGACCCATCTTTGGATTCGGTCCGGAGCCACAACTACCTCGTGAGCCTGTCCTCAAGACTCTTAATGAAGAGGAGTTGTGGCAATGCTTGAACGAATGATCTCCACCACCACGTTTCAGTCTTTTCACATTTCCTTGATATGCTTTCTTTCTTCCTGGACGACTTTACCCACATGCCTGTCCCCTCATCTTACTTCTAATCATTTACCTCTCTTTTGTACAGCAGGCCTCATCTAGGTGGATGCTTTTTCATGTCTTCTTCGATACCCCATTACGTTTAACTCTGGATCTTGGGTTTCTCCATCTACTTTGGAAGAATAGGCTGGGTGTTTTAGCCACAAATAATTGCATAACGAACCTTAGCTTCTCTACTCCGCACCTCATCATCCGACTTTTGCCTAAGTGACTTTTACAAGCTTGTTGCACGATGCTTGGTGCCGCTTGGTTTATGCTTCGTGATGCTCGTTTCAGGCATGTACAGTAGTTCTCTTTAGGTGCTCCAGACGTTCGTAGCATCGTCCGCTATTACGGGAGATGTGCAGTTCCCGCCGCAATAACGACATCTCGGTCGAGAGCGGCCGAGATGTCAATATGCTTAAGTCGCAGCGCCCAGAGTGAAAATCCACAGAAGTGCCAGGGTGATCCCCATCGAGGCTCACCTTCGACGTCTCATCTCGCAAATGGCGTCCGAGGCACGGACCATTCGCTTGCGGTAACCCTCTTTTCTGTCAACCTCAAACACCTCAATCACAGCCAAGGCATCGCTTCTTGCAACGAAACGTCGCTTGTCCAATAATGGGCCTCATCAAGGGCACTTTCCACTGTATGTGCACTCTAATGATAATGGATGTAGCAGGCGAGACGATGGCTCTAGAAGGTAAGCTTAAATGCAAGAATGTGATATATAAGAGGTGAGCTTCATCCTATACAGAATCGATTCTTTTCTCATCACCTTCATCCACAACTTTCTCTACTCTACAGCAGGCTCTGGTAGTCGCTCTTTTCATCAAGTTCTTCTTCCCTGATTGCCACGCGCAACAAAGTCATTCGTTAAGACCTTTATCCTTCGTCAATCTACAACTTTTCTCAAGATGTATATCTCTACCGCCACTCTTTCCTCCATTGTCCTCGCGGCATCTCTGGCCTCCGCTGCCCCTGCTCACATCAAGAGAGCTGATGCCTACGCTCAGTGCGGTGGCCAAGGCTTCACCGGTGCCTCTACCTGTGTTTCTGGCTACCACTGCGCTGCCTCGAACGACTGGTACTCTCAGTGCGTTCCCGGATCCGGCTCCGGCTCTGCCCCTGCCGTGACCTCCGCCGCTGCCGCTGTCAAGACCACCTCGGTTGCTGCCAAGGCCCCTGTCGCTACCAGCAACAAGGCCTCTACTCAGCCCGCCGACAGTCTTAACAGACTCTTCCAGGCCAAGGGCAAGAAGTACTTCGGTACTGCCGCTGACCAGGGCACTCTCAGCAACTCTCAAACTTCTGCCATTGTCAAGGCCGACTTCGGTCAGGTCACCCCTGAGAACAGCATGAAGTGGGATGCCACCGAGTCCTCCAACGGCAACTTCAACTTCAACGGTGGTGACTACCTCGTCAACTTCGCCTCCCAGAACGGCCAGCTCGTCCGTGGCCACACCCTTGTCTGGTACTCTCAACTCCCCAACTGGGTACAGCAGATCACCGACAAGACCCAGCTCACCAACGTGATGAAGAACCACATCACCAAGGTCATGACCCACTTCAAGGGCAAGATCTACGCCTGGGACGTTGTCAACGAGGCCTTCAACGAGGATGGTACTCTCCGCCAGAACGTCTTCATGAAGGTTCTCGGCGAGGACTACATCCGCATCGCCTTCGAGACCGCCCGCGCTGCCGACCCCAACGCCAAGCTCTACATCAACGACTACAACCTGGACTCTGCCTCATACTCCAAGACCACCGGCTTCATCTCCCACGTCAAGAAGTGGATCGCCGCCGGCATCCCCATCGACGGTGTCGGTTCCCAGACCCATCTCGGCAAGTCCGGCTCCTTCAACAACCCCGACAACGTCCCCGCCGCCTTCAAAACCGTCTGCGCCGCCGCCCCCGAGTGCGCCATGACCGAGCTCGATCTCGCCGGTGCCGACGCCACTTCCTACGTCAAGGTCGTCAACGCCTGTGTCCAGACCAAGAACTGCGTCGGTATCACCGAGTGGGGTATTTCCGACAGCCAGTCCTGGAGAAAGAGCGACAGCCCCCTTCTCTTCGACAGCAACTTCCAGAAGAAGGCTGCTTACACCGCCATTGTCAACGCTCTCAAGTAAGCGGTGTTGATTGGTATCTGATGTTAGCGTTTTCTTCGATTCTGAGGTGATTGATGTTTTTGAGATTGATGTGTTTTCGGATGCTTTTGGATTTTCGAGATTCGAGTGTGGAATGAGATAGCAACGTTATTGAGAAATGTGTGGTTTTGTTGTGGAAATGCTTGTGCCTAAACATCTTTGTGCTGTTGGGATCAGTGAGACTGCATGGTCTTATCGAAGTAGGATAAGATCCACGTTTGCTGAAGACTCACGCGTGTAGCTATCAATGCACGATAAATTTCCAATCACAGTAGTGTCTAGAGAGAGCTTGTCACAGAGCTCATCTCTACAGTCGACTAAGTGTAGTAGAAAGCGTAGATCGTCTCTACAGCTGTAAAGTCGCGAGAGGCATAGTTGCAAGAGAATTGCCCCAATGACCAACTTCCGCACATGGGTAGAAGGAAGCGGTTGCTCAGATCGTCTAAGTGCGCTGAGCCTACAGTTTAGCAGGTTACATACGTTACCATCGAGCCAATCGCCCTTCTCTTGTATAAACTCATGTAATGCTTCATCCTTTTTCTTTGCCATATGAATGGTCATTGTTTTGCTTTTGGTAGACTCCATCTGCTGGCCAATCTCTCTCCACACTTACCTTTGCTGCTTTCTCATTGTCAGTCAACATTTCCTTCGTGCTACTGTTCGTCTTCCGGTTGTGTTTGAAAATTTCCTTTCCCTGGAAGATGATGAGTCTATTCTACGGGAACAAGCTGTACTTCTCTGTTTGTTTTCGTCTTCACCTACCTGTTCTTCAGAGGGGAGAATGGTTAGTTGGTGAGGTCTTGTGAGGGCCCGGCATGGGATGGCTGGTTATGCAGATGTCATTAAACAACAGATGCCAAAGTGACCGACCAGGTGAAGCAACATGACCATGTCTCCAAGATAGCTCTGTCTTATCCTGGGTCATAGCATCGGGCAGTGGATATCCAGGCGAGCCTTAATGATGTCCGGGAGCTAAAGCCAGCCCAGATTCTACCAGAAGATGCAAAGTTGGGATCCAACCACCGAGAGATGTTCATGGTAGTGTCCGAGCAGGTCAGTGAGGTGCAGAAGGTCAACCACTGCCCACTAGCACTCTCCTCCACGCTGCAAAACAAGGACTTTACTCGTGCAAGCACTCAGTGCATCAATAATCAGCCCGGCTGGCGCAATGGTAGCGCGCAAGACTTCTAATCTTGAGGCTGTGGGTTCGAGCCCCACGTTGGGCTCTTCTTTTTGCTATTCAGGGGCCAATGGCAATGCCGAAATAGCCAAAAGGATCTGATCGGGATGAAGAAGTTTTCATTTTGTTCGATTTTTGAGCACGGGCCTGATACCCAGGATTTGGCGAACGTGGTTGATGCGGGGTGAATGCCGACGCCCGGAATCTGATTGCTTGGCAGCTAGGGTGACACCGGAAGGCAGGAGGTTGGGGAGTGAAGACCTCGTGGGACGAGCGATGCTGGATGGTGGTGGGAGACTGAAGCTCGTCGAGCCATGAAGCAGAGATCTATGGCGGCAGTCGACAAGCTGATCAAACAAAGCGGCGTCGATAATTGGAAGTTGAAGCGTATGCGCAATCTGGCACGTGGATGTTCAACGTGTCAACACGGTATGTGCATCATGTCGCCTGTATGGCCGTAGTGATGTATGGTCCGCGGGTCCAAATGTTGCTCGGTGTGCCCAAAAGGGAGATAGAAATGATGAAGGCGAGTACCGAGGAAGTTGGCGGTTGGTATGTTGACGGGGAGCGGGAAACGCACGCGTCGACGCTTTGGAGTCTGGACGGCAGAGCAATCCGATTATCCATTCACAGGATCAATCATAAGCCGAGGCGCATATTCCAGGTGATATCTCGCAGATGCATCAAGATAGGCCGACGTTATCGGCATCGAGTTGCCTTGTTATCTTGACTTTGGAAAGGGAAAGCCAGCGCCGAGAAGTATTTACATGTATCTATCGAGCGACGATAAGGTGAACAACGACAAGTTTTGTTCGAACCACCTATCTTTGTACATTTCAGTCATCTTTGCATTCTCTCAGCGATTCTTCATTTCCACAGTCACCATGAACCGCTTACCAACTCTTGATCCGCATGTTCTCACGATCGCGGATCTGAAGGAAGCAGCATGTCATGATATGCCGAAGATGTATAGGGGTAAGATCAATCGTCTTGGGTAGAGTTGACCAACGTACTGATGGCCCAGATTATTACAACGAAGGAGCTATGGATCTTATCACGTATGTGTTTCCAAGGACCTCCTCGTAATTCTAAGCTAATATGCGTAATGACAGATTGAAAGATAATGAAGAGGCTTTCAACCGCTACAAAATCAGACCAAGAGTAATGATCAATGTGGCAAAGATAGACCTAGAGACCGAAATGTTTGGCATCAAGGTGAACATGAATTGCTCTGACAGAATCGATCAGACGAGACTGATCTTTCAATGTAGACGTCTGCACCTTTCGGCTTTAGCCCAGCAGCTATGCATGGACTCGCACATCCCGATGGCGAACTGGCAACATCGCGTGCAGCAGCAAAAGCGAACGTGTGTATGGGATTATCAGCTTTTGCGACAAGAGCCCTCGAAGATGTGATTGCTCAGGGCACGGGCAACCCATATTTTATGCACATCTCGATGATCAAGGACAAAGTGGCATGTGCGAATACCATCAAGCGTGCTGAAGGCAAGTCAGTGGTGGACTCTCATCTTAATCACGACTGACAAGGTTACAGCTGCTGGTTATAAGGCAATCTTTCTCTCTGTTGATGTGCCAGTACTGGGACAAAGATTGAATGAGCATAAAAACAAATTTGAGCTTCCCGAAGGACTCGAGTGGCCGAATCTGACCGCTGTGGGAGAGGGACTAGAGTACGGTAAGAAAGCATAACCCATCTTCACCTGATAACTACTGACGGTGAGAAGATGCTACGATTGAATGGCATACCGCGATACCATGGATGCGATCGCAAACTAAACTTGAGATATGGCTCAAAGGCGTTGCTTCGCCTGAAGATGTTGCCCTGGCGATTCAACACAAGGTTGACGGTATCATGATATCGAATCACGGTAAGTGTGCCGATAATCTTGTACTTTCTAGTCGCTAACAACCTTTCTTTCCAGGTGGTCGTCAGCTAGACGTAAGCAAAGCAGCATTGTTTTTCCATCTGAATCTGCTAATTGTGATTCCATTCTAGGGTGTTCCTGCAACACTTGACAGTCTCCGTGACTGCGCTTCTGTAGCAAAAGGCAAGATCCCTATCGCTTTCGACGGAGGCGTAAGAAGGGGTAGTGACATCTTCAAAGCATTGGCATTAGGTGCTGATTTCGTTTTCATGGGTAGGGTACCGATATGGGGGCTTGCTGTGAGTTACGACCTGGCTAAAACTTGGAAAGAGCGAGGCTGACGGAGAAGCAGTATAAAGGGCAACAAGGTGTCGAACTTGCAGTGAAGATTCTGATGGCCGAGTTGCGTATGACTATGGCGTTGGCTGGGTAAGTTGAATATCCAAGAAGCTTGATTAGGGTCTTACTAACCTGCCAATAGATGTCGAACGGTCAAAGAGATCAATCGTGGGCATCTTGCAGTACTGAAGGGTGACGGTGTACTATGCAGGTTGTAAGCGATGAGTGTGTCGTGAAGGAGGAGCAGCTATCTGAAGTTCTCTCTCTGTAAATTGCTATATCTCTAGAAAATCCTATATCTCTAGAAACCATTGTGGAACACCACGGCTGGTCAAGTAATAACCTCGAACTCACGTGAAATTTATGATTGTCTCACAGGGGTGGGCAAGCGAACAACTTGATTGCTCTTTAGCCATCGGCACGGACTGACCACTTCGAAATTATTGATGCGAACATCGTGGTTGACAGCCCAAGAGATGAATTTGATTTCAAATCTCTCCATCTGCTGTAAGCTTGGTCTCTCTCCTGGTGTTGAAGCGTAAAGCTGGATAAGGAACAAAGAATGGTGGGGACGCGGACCTGGTTGAGTCCATGCAAGAAAAGCACAGCCAAATATTGCTAGCCTCAAGTGTTGCTTTGCTTTGGGCGAGTGAAACCCACGAGAAAGCAAGTTGACGGAATTGATATCAAGTTCGATCCAGGCCATGAGGTCGAAGCGACGCCAAGGCTAACCATTGCTCTACAAAATGCGTCCATGCTTCTTCCACCTCCCCACTCAACCTGCCCTCGCTGTTTCCACTTTCATCATGATCGAATGGGCATCCTGAATCACGACTTGACCGTGCTCCGCCGGACAAACAGAGCATCATCGACTTGAATAGCGTCCCATAGTCTGGTCGAGTTATCGCGTCCTGCCTTGGCAGGTATTGGTCAGCGTCTCCTACGAAAAGAAGGAAACCTATCAACCGGTGATGAGTTACCATTGGAGGTTTGCAACACCAGACAATCCCTTCAACCTTACCGCGCTACTCTTTGTAGGAATCCTGTCATGGCAACACTTGGTTTCAACAAGGTTGTACGGCACATTTGTTGTGCCTCTGACGCCTGCCACTGTCACCAGCCACACTGCATATGCATGCATGAAACTCTATTATTCCCGCCCGAGCAACCGCCCAGTTTCCTGGATATCACGCTTCAGCCACGCGAAAACACATCTCCACCTCCTCCACCTTCCTGTTCCTTTCGCTCGATCTACAACTCTATCGAAGACAAGAGATCAAAGGCTGGATTAAACTTCTCGGCTCTCCTCACGGGTGCTCTGTTTGCAGAGCCGCGGACCCAGTCGCCGTTTTACTACACCATCAAATGTGCTTGGTGAGCGCGCGAAAACCTCATCACCAGCCCTTTCATGTGTGTCAGAAGCCTGTCTGCGTGGTCGAGTATGCATCATCCCGCCCCTCGCTTCCCTGCTCCTGGATCAAATCCTGTGTGGATTCTCTATGGTAAGGTGGGTATTGTTCTTTTCCCAACCATGCAGATTCGTCCCGATCCCTGCCTTCCCAGGCAACTCGAAGGTGTGGGTATGCCTTGAAATGTTGTAAGGCTAGGACATGCAGTAGCTATATCACTAGAGCCCGTCTCTGCGTAGATTTGCGGTTGTTTCAACAAGCTTCCTCACACTATCTCTACACTCGTTTCAGAGATGGTCTCTTCCACAATCTTCCTGGCAGCCTTTGGTGGTCTTGTCACTCATTCTCTCGCTCAATCACTGTCCGATAGTGTCAATGCTGAAGTGACAGTTTCGTCCGCAGCCACTTCGCTGATCCTCAGTGCCAGTCCTGCTTCTTCAGGAAGTGCTACATCAAGTGCTAGCAGCCCAGTCACACAAATTTCGGATGGTCAAATCCAATCACCAGCCTACTCGACCCCTTCGCCAAACGGCACTTTGAGTGCTACACCTGGAGTCGTCCCTTCCAATGCCACTACTACAGTCGATGCTGCTGCCGCTTCCATCAGCCCCAACGGAGGCATTCTCTCTATTGCACCCAACAGCACTACCCCCGATGTATCCAAGCTGGCTACCCAGAACGAGTGCAAAGCTCTCATTGATTACCAGCTTCCCAGCAAGAACAGTATCCCCTCCAACTTCAACTTTTCTGGCAATGTGAGAACCTACTACGTCGCCGCCGAAGAGGTGGCTTGGGATTATGCACCTAGTGGTTGGGACAACTGGCTCGGTGTGCCTGTCCAGAACTCTCCACACGCGATAGCGGCTGGATATCTCAACATCACCGGATCTCTTGGTACCTCCAATTGGGGACTGGGTGGATGGCAAAAAGCTGTGTACAAGGGCTACACAGACGACAGCTTCACGACCCAGAGCGAACAACCTGCCACCAATGGCATCAACGGCCCTATCCTCAGAGGCGAGGTTGGTGACATGATTCAGATCATGTTTGTCAACAACCTCAAGGATCATTACAGTTCAATGCATTCAATGGGACTCTACTATGGAAAACAATACGAAGGCTCTCTATACCCCAACACCACCAGCGGCGAAACGCCGAAAGTGCAAGAGCAGGACGCCGTCCCTCCTGGCGGTTGTGCAGTCTACAAGTGGCTCATCTCCGACTCGCAAGCCCCGGCCCCTGGCCAGAGCAGCCGCCTCTGGTCATACCACAGTTTTGTCAACATGCCTGCCGACACCTCTGCTGGTCTCTCTGGTCCCATCATTGTCTACAACAGCGGCGAGATGAACAGCACAATGTCTGCCCACCGTGAATTTGTTGTTACCACGAACACCCATTACGAAGCTCGCTCTTTTATGGCTGGTGAAAACGCAAAGAATGCCGGGGTTGATACCAGCACTATGCGCGCCACCAACCAGCTTGTTCGCCCTTTTATCGGCAATGAATCCTTCTGGGTGCCACAGTTGGCCAACTTCCCAGCGATTCAGCTTAGCGATGCTCAAGGACCCAACTTCTACACCATGAATGGTTATGTCTTTGGCAATGGCGCACCTTACGAAATGTGCCGGGACGATCCAGTCATCTGGTACGTGATGGCATTTGGTGGTGCGTCTCACGTCTTCCATCTGCACGGCAACAACTTCCAATACAACGACATCTGGCAAGCCTCTCAGAGTATCAACGCCGGCGAAATGTTCACCTTCAACATGAACGCGCAATTGCCTGGTGTTTGGCAGCTGCTGTGCCATGTGTCGTCTCACAACCTTTTCGGCATGCAGCAGAACTATGTTGTGCATGGCACGGAAGTGGATGGTCAGACTTGCCCCTTGCCGCCGCTGACTGCCAAGTTGGCTGGCAGCCCGTAAGCAACCCGAGGAAAGAGTTCTTGAATTGTACATATAAGGCGATTTAGTAATGCGACGAGTATTAATAATAGAACAATATAATGTCTTGATCCATCTTGAAATCTACATGATTTTGTAATCGTCCACGAGCATGGTTGGCTATCCTCTGAAATTCCAAATTTGTCACACGTGGAGGCCTCAGCATGATGTTGTTGTGTTTGTTGATGTGGAGTACTGTTTTTGCAGATCGTATCGCGCACGTCGGCGATTGTTATAAAGCATGGATTTTGTAGCGGCCGTTCATGTATTGCCGGCTGAGAGATTCAAGGATTGATTTGATACCTGCTTCTGCACTCCGATGCTATGGGTATCAGCATACACAGCCTCGTCATGTTGCGAAGGAGTGAATAATGAAGATGGTAAGAGAGTGAGACGCCATGTCGAAGCGGCTAGCGGGGAACTACTGCGCGTAATTGGTTCGCGTGTTTGGCTAGTGGTCCGAGCGCACGGTCTCCCCGTTGAAGCAGGATCGCTCTCTTGGGGAGAGTTCAGGGAAGGGGAGAAGTAACGACATCAAACGACTATTCATTTCACTTCCTCCTCTTCGCAATTCGACTCCATTTTCGACCAGATTATTTTCTTCCGACCGCCCACCCTCACTCATAGTATCGCCTCAGTTCAATTTACAAGACCCCGTAATCGAAAGCCACTTAGCAGCGCGCGGAAGAAGTCGCAAACGACATCCAAGCGTGCGACACGTCAAATCATCATAGCAACAATGGCGCACCGCACACCCACGCCCGACATTACTATCCAGCGCAATCGCCTGCCCAATCTATACGAAGTCCTCAGCCGCCAGACAAAACCGCCCGTCGATCTGTTTAGTTTCTACATCTACATGCGCGATGCTCAACGCAGTGTTGACTACCTCGATTTCTGGTATACAACTCTCTACTGCCCGCCTGAAGTAACTCGCCAAGACTAACACACCCTCACAGGCTGGATGTGTCACAACACATGTCGCTATGCCGACACTACGTCCGAGGTCTTCATCGCAGCGTGCTAGCCGAAACACCTGAGCTGGAGAAGAGCGGCAGCAAGCGTAGTTCGCAAGTACTGGAACAATACGATGACAGCGGCATGGTAGGCCCCAGCTCCAACGACAAGGATACACGCGTTTCTGCCTTCCTGCGCGGCGACAACAACAGTATGCACTCGCCCTCGCAATCTCTCGGCAGCAACAACTTCGATCCCCAAAACAATCGCCGCTCAATGGTCGACAGCACTCAAGACACCAGCCCCTACACCCAAGACCAGTCTCCTACCGGTACTACCGTTTCCAGACAGGACATTCGTGCCAGCGCTGAGAAAATCTTGTACACCTACCTGCTACAAGGTTCCGAACGTGAAATTATCATTCCCGTCGGCATCCTCGAGCAAGTCACAGACGCCATTGAGACCCAGCAACGTGATGATCCAGAGGTCTTTGACGCAGCTAAGGACTACGTCTTCCAGGCCATGGAGCGTGATGCCTTCCCTGGTTTCCTGAGAGCAAAAGCCCTGGGCAACATCGTCCAGCCCAGCATGATGTTGAGGTTGGTCGTTGGTCTCGTTGCCCTGTTCGCTGCCATCTGGACCGCCTTTGTCCTCATCTTCCTGGACATGAGCAGGAGCACAAGATGCTGGGTATGTTGAATCCATCTCATCTGGTTGGTCCCTCCTTACTGACAGGCCCAGGTCATCTTACCATTCACTATCGCCATTTATTTCCTCGTCTCTCACCAGTACATGCTTGATCCCATCCAAGCGCTTCTCGGCTACTCGGAATATACCTTTACGAATTACTTTGCCGTCAAGGAGAACTTTGTCCATCGCCTGCTCACACGTCGCTCGATGATGTGTCTTATGTGGATTGCTATCATCGATGCCGCCGTGTGTTGTCTCTTCATCTTCGTTCCTGGAAAGAGACTCTGATCAGGACGGATTGGCACGAGGAGCTCATCGCTTGACGTGATGGGATGATTTCATTGATTCTTTATTCTCATTCTACCGCCCCACCATTATCACGCCTTCCGACACCTCTTCTTCATGTCATTATTCCCTTTCTATTCTTCTTCCATACCCCTTTTTGACTCGATACTCCTTTTTTTTTTTTCTGTTCTCCAATCTTTCTGCAGGCATGGCGTTCTTTTCGACCGGGCTGGAGGAGCGAGCAAGGGTTATGCAAAGTGTTGATTTCCTTCTTAGACGCCTTTTGCTGTTCTAAAGAAAATAAAAAACTTGGTTAATGTCTTTGTCTTCTTTCTCCGTGCACATGAGACTTACCATGCTCAATTCTTGTTCTTCTTGCCCTTCTTACTCTTCTTGTCAGACTTGCTCTTATCCTTGACCTTCTGGCCCTTACCGGCAGGGTCAACCTTCTTGCAGCAAACGCACTCGCAGCCATCGTCGTCGTCTCTGATCAACCAGTGCAAGTGCACGGCGAACGACGATGCAGATCTGAAGACCTCGCCGGAAGGATGGCCCCATAGTTGAGAGTCTCCTGGGTGGTTAGGGTTGCCTGAGCGCATTTTGTGCGTCAAGACATAGTCTTTGGGGAGGCTGGCGGTGTGGTCGGTAGGGTTGACCAGGATCTTGTAATTGGCGGCTGGTGATATGATTGGTAGCCAGGGGTTTGAATAGGAGACTCAGAGGACCCATGGTGCTTGACAAGGCGACTTACCAAAAGTGCTCTCAAGGTTCTTCAAAAACTTGATGGTGTGCTTCAGACCAGCAAGCTCTGCCTCATCTTCACCCTCCTTGGGGGCAGGACGCCAAGCTTCGTCGCCATCGCTGTTTTCCAGGAGGTCGATGCGTAGGGTGCAGTAATCGCCGTCGTCATCTTCCTCGGCTTCGGACTCATCGGCTTGCAGCTCTTTATCATCATCGTCGTCGTCGTCTTGGAGCATATCGGAGTAGGGGATGGGGTTTGGGTTGTTTGAGACGTGGGTGCGCGAGCTACATGGTTGGCCAAGGGTGCACTCGTGATTCCAGACGGCGAAGGTGGTTTGTTGTTCAGCCATGACTGCCGATGATGTGGATGAGAAGGGGAGAGAGAAAGTCACGTGGGATGGTCTGTATTTATACATGCTGGATCTGTGTTGGAATGGCACGGAAGTGACGCTCTAATGGTTCTGCGGGATGCTCTCTCAATGGCAATCCATTATTCTGGAAACACTTGTTGCATTTTGACAGGCACTTCTTTACAAAGCAATAGCAGGCTGAGATACTAGAAAGAACTGTGACCTTCCGGCAGATGACTCTCAACGGATAACGATTGCAACAAGACTTCCTGCACTTTGACAAACATCTTAAAGAAGCGATGCTTTTGGACATAGCATGTCGAGGAGTGGCAATAGTACACCATGACCTCGTTGCGGGTAGAGTACGATTCAATGTGATTCGCCCATGTACTCTTGACAATGAATCACCAGCCTTCACATCGCATCGAATAGGCAGTCCATCGAATGAGCAGTCCGTCGAGTGGGAATGAGCAGTCCGTCGAGTGGGAATGAGCAGTCCGTCGAGTGGGAATGAGCAGTCCGTCGAATAAGTAGTCCGTCGAATAGGTAGTCCGTCGAATAGGCAGATCGTCGAATAGGCAGATCGTCGAATAGGCAGTCCGTCGAATAGGCAGTCCGTCGACTTCCGACACGACACGACACGAAACGACACGACACGTACGGAGCTCCTCCCTATAACACCACCATCCCACGTGACTTGACCTCCTCACCCATCAACAACATCCGACAAAACGCATCAACCATGGCACAACTCAACGACCAAGAAAAATGCGACCAACACATTGAAAACCAGACGACACTCGGTCTATGGTACCACAACTGCCACACATCGTGCAGATTCTCCTGGCACGACAAAGGCCCAGACTACACTCACTTCCTCTCTTCCATGAACGACCCCGACCACCCCTCAGACCTGATCATCTATCGACTCGATCTCCTCAAGAACAGCGACGGCGATGTCAGCAAACACCCCACCGGCCAGCAAGACATACCCGCAACCGTCGAGCAGGTGGAAAACTACCTCAACCTTCTCGAAAAAGAATGGGGTAAGCATGCATATGAGCAAACCGTTAGAGTCGATAGATATGCTAAACGGTGTGCTCATAGATGGCGAGTTCTTCTGGTCAAACCCCAAGGATGCGCTGGATAGCTTGCCTCCTGGCTATAAACTCATGTACAGACCTCGTGGCACGAAGAACAATCGCGCGGGTGATTTGTACCTCTGGGGCCACCCGTCGGGACTGTGGTTCTCGTCGGCTAGCAGGTTTTCGTTTCACTTGGCTTGGTTGATCAATCGCGGCAAGAAGGGATCCTGCCAGTGCAAGCCTTGCGATGGCGTCCGTGGATGAAAGAGAAAAAAGAATAGGAATAGGGGGATGACAGTGGTTTGTTTTCTTTTGTGTCGTTTCAGTTGGCCGTGTCCAGCACAAGCATACTTGTAGGTATGCAAGAATGAATGCGGAATAACCCTGCTTAGCCATTGAAACATGATCAAACTATGAGTTTCGAGCTGCCTTCGATGGGCAGCATGCTCAATCTGAATTACACTGTGTATTTCGACAAGTGGTATAGTCTACCTCCAGTCAACGTGGGATAGGGGTGAAAGGTCACGAGCCCCGTTCCGTGGATCTACACCCACAAGCTGTGCCGGTAATGGCCGAATAGCTGGCAACAAGCTCATACATGTCCAGAATCGCGCTGGCGTCGCTTATAGGAGTGGTAGGAGTGGTAGGAGTGGTAGGAGTGGTGGAGGAGGTGCTATTGAGTGCAGTATCGAGCTCATACATGTCTAGAAGAGCGCTGGCGTCTTTTATCGGGGGCCAGCTGGAACTCGCACACATGATCATTAGGCTCCATAACCTCTAAGAGTATCTCGACAGCGGTGTATCGATACAATAGTGTCCGTCAGAACGCAACACCTTCCAGATCGTGAAAGGGCAGGACTATTAGGATGGAAGAACAAATGAACGAACGGCATGAAGAAGTCAAAGGGTGAGCAATAAATTTTTCATATCTTTGTTGTGTTCATGACGAAGAAGGAAGAAGAAAAGACAAACAAGGGGGTATCGCAGTAGGAAAGGAAGAAGCCAGAACGCCAGTATACAGAAACGCCAGGAAAACACACGAGACTACACCACCATGATTCTATTTGCCAACCTCTGCAAAATGCTCCTGCTCGATGTAACTCCATTCGGGCACATCCTTGACCTTCTTCCACAGCTCTTTTTCCAACTTGATGGCAGCTTTGTGGTATGGAGTTTGTTCGGCATTGTAGCGTCGGCAGTTGACACAGATGAGGGTGGCGTCTCTGATAAAGTCTTCGGGAGTCTCGTATGCGTCGTTTTCGAGTTTCTGTTCCATTGTGCTGAGGTCCATTGGTTGTTTGATGACTTCGTAGTAATCCAGAACCTCGTCTTTGTTGACGGGCTGGAGGAAAGGCCACGCGTGGGTGCTGTTTTGAAGGGCGGAAAGCAGATGCATGAGCTGAGAGTGGTTGGGGTTGTGGCGGGGTTGGCGGGCCAGAGCGTCCATGTCCAAACTCCAGCCTGTCTCCTTGATTGCGGCAATATTGAGAGGATCAATGGATGGCAGTGAGTCACCCTTCTTCAAGCCTTTCCATTGCGTGGGTGGGGGGTGGACTTCGAAGGACTTTGAGACGGCCTTGATCTTTGCGTGGACTGCAGCCTTTTGCTTAAGAAGAAGGCGGCCCGACTCAAGATAGCGGATCTTGGGGAGCATGCTGCACTGCATGATTGTACCGCCTTCGTAATCCTTGATGTAGCCCATCCAGCGCGGACGTTCGAGGGTGATTTCCTTTGTGAAGCCCTGCTTTTTGAAGTAGCCGATGGCGTAGTTGTCGGCGTAGGTCAGGAAGTGCATGACGTCCGAGGTGGCCTTGACGTAGTCTTTCAGATGCGACATGAGATGTGCGCCGTAACCTTTGACTTGCTGATCGCTGCTTATAGCGCAGAAGACGATTTCGGCGAACTGACGGCCCTTGAAGGGGCGGTATGTGATGCCTCCCACAACCTCGAGAGGCTTCTTGACGATGGCCATGGAGAGATGGGTGCGGTCGTAGACGAGCCTGGCGATGTAGTCCTTGGGCATCTTAGGCAGTTGTTTCTGGAAGATACATTTCAGGCCCGTCAGGATGATGTAGCTCTCGCGGTCGCCATCGTTGTTGACGGCGCGGAATTCAATCTCGCCATTGCGCTCCTCGATGACGGCAGGTTTCTCGGGGAAGGGCACGACGCGTGGAGCACTCGACTGTACGGCGTCTCCTGTATCGTGTTCGAGGGTGGGGGTGGGCGACGTCGACGCCTTGAAGCGCTTGCTGTCCGAGACGGATTCCGACGGCGACTCGGCTTTACGCTTGGCTGTGGATGCGCCTTCCTCCTTCACAAGTGCTGATGGCGCCATGATGGCTTGTCTCTGGGATGCTTTGTCGACTGACTCTCGCTGTCGCTTCCGGGCGTTCGTCACGAGCATGTGAATGTCTGGAGCTCGGGCCCGCCTTTTGCGGAGACACGTCTTGGCATCCATCATGAGCATTGACCTCCGCCCGACCACATGTCTCGACGCAACTCTCACCTCGCTTTGGGACGCCGCAATTCCTTACATCGCCTGCTACGTTTGCTCCCCACATGTTTGCCTGAGCTACAAAGGCCAGACTAGATACTGACAACAACCGATGAATTCTAGTCGAAATCTCTATCGTAGTGAAGCTGATGTCATGACTGCTTTGGCAACTACTGATCCTCCACGGCAGGCTGAAGCATCAAGCAGGTAATATTGACATGTACAAAGATGGTCATGTTCTGGACTACATGATAAACAGGTCCGAAACAAACTCATTCATGAAATCTCATCTTTCTGTAGGCAGCAACCGGTGTGACGACATGCCTAGCTATAAAGTGCAGCTATCCGTATGCTTGGTCTCTCTTTCCTTGTGTCTCTCTTCCCTTTCACACATCTTTGTCTCCACACTTGGCATCATCAGGCAGCAAACTACCCTCACAACACTCCCAGCTCCCGTTTCCCGCATATATAAGACTCATCAAAAGTCACAATTCCTCATATCACTTCTCCACTGAGAGATCAAAATCAACATGTCGGCCTTTGGCAACCACATCTGCGGATGCTACTACACCACATCTCCTTATGCTCTTCGTGTCTACCTTCCACAGGTCCAACTGGAGTCGCATACCACCATCACACCCCTCTACTTCACCACAAAGCTCTCGCAGACCTTCCAGAATACATCTGCCGAGAATTTGCCCGAGACTCGCTACTCCTTTCCTCTCTATGACGGTGTTGTTGTGACCGCTTTCACCTGCACCATCGGCGACAAAGTCATCAAAGGCCACGTGGAGCAAAAGGAGCAAGCCAGGAAGACATTTGACGCCGCCGTCAAGAAGGGTAAGAGTGCCGGTCTCCTAGAGTCGCTTCCGCTTGGAGTCTTTGGAATCACTCTTGGTAACATTCCTATCAATGCGTCCATCCGCATCGAAATTGTCTATGGAGGCGAGCTCAAGCACGATGCTCAGATTGATGGCTTGCGTTACAACCTGCCTACATCCATCGCTCCTCGCTACGGCAGCTACCCTGGACAACTTCTTGAAATGAACACTGCTGTTCTCAAGAGCATGAACATCACTGTTGACATCGACATGCAAGGCTCCACTATCCGCAAAGTCCAATGTCCTTCTGACCATCCCATCGCCCTGTCAATCGGAACTCTGTCTACAGCTCCCGAGCCTACTTCCGACATGTCAAAGGCCTCAGTGTCTCTGACTCACAACACCACAGAGCTCGGTTCGGACTTTGTTCTGCAGGTCTTGATCGATGATATCGGCTCCCCAAAGGCCATTATCGAAAAGCACGCTCTTCCCAACCGTCAAGCCCTGATGGTTACGTTTGTGCCACGCTTCAACCTCAAGCCCATCAGACCGGAGATCATCTTTATCGCCGATCAGAGTGGAAGTATGCAAGGCACCAAGAACACTGCACTTGTCGCTGCTCTCAAGACATTCCTCAAGTCCTTGCCCTCTGGAGTTCGCTTCAACATATGTGCCTTCGGATCCCGCCACAAGTTCCTTTGGGAGAAGAGTGTGCCTTACAACCAGGAAAACTTTACCCAAGCTCTCAACTTCGTCCAAGGCTTCACCGCTAACTATGGCGGTACGGAGCTTTTGCGTCCAGTTATGGCTGCCTTTGAGTCGCATCTTGTGGATATGCCTCTTGAGCTTGTCGTTCTTACTGACGGAGAGATAATTGCCGAGTCGCAACTTTTCGACTATGTCAACAGCCAGATCAACAACGAGAAAGTCGACGCTCGTTGTTTTGTGCTTGGCGTCGGTCGTGATGTTTCTCACACTCTTGTCGAAGGATTTGCTCGTGCTGGAAACGGAGTCGCCCAGTTCATCACTGACAACGAAGTCATGGACTCCAAGGTCGTCCGCATGCTCAAGGCTGCCCTCTATCCGCACGTCAAGGATTACCGTTTAGAAGTCGCTTATGATGAGGTCGACGACTTTGAGATGGTCGAGAGCGAGACGTCCACACAGACAGCCGCCAGTCCCACAGACCCGCAAGGTGTACCAATCTCGTTGTTCGACAAAGCTGCTGATCTCAGTGGTACACCCAATGAGGGCACCGATCGCTATGCTCACCTGCCCGTTGTTGCAGTACCCAAGCTTATCCAAGCACCTCATGTCATTCCTCCTCTGCTACCATTCAACCGTACTACCGTGTATCTGCTCCTTGGAGACTCAAGCCATACTCCAAAGTCTGTCACTTTGCACGGTTCATGCCCCGAAGGCCCTTTGAGATTGGATATCCATGTCAAGCGGATCGATGATCCCAATCATACCATCAACACACTCTCAGCCAAGCGAGCCGCGCAGGAGCTTGAGGAGGGCAGAGGCTGGCTGCTCGACGCAAGAGAAGGAACAGAGCCGATCAAAGACAAGTACTCGTCTCGCTTTGACGAGTTGGTCGAGAGAGAAGTCGTTCGTCTTGGCACCGACTATCAAGTCGCCAACAAGTGGTGTTCCTTTGTCGCAGTCGAGCAGCGTGAGAAAGGCAAGATCGGCGACAACTCTTCCGTTGACTCTTCCTCGGCTACCTTGAGGGATGGGAGATCTGGATCTGATTCGTGTGAAGCGGAGCAGTCCGACGAAGACATGGGCACCAACATGTTTGACTCTGGTCCAAGCAGAAATGCGAAGAAACGACAGAAATTCTCGGCCCCTACCAGTTTCCGCCGATCAGCTATGCCACGCCTACAAGCTTCACCAGGTCAGTTTTCTGGTGTACTCATTCCTGACAACTATCAAACTGGAGGTGGTGGAGGCCGTGGTAGAGCAACTTTTGGAGTGACTGGTGGGGGCCGTGGTGGAGGCCTTGGATACTCGGCTAGGAGGTGCCGCCAAGCCGTACCGCAGTTGATGGATAAGGATTGCGAAACCTTCAGGGACCTGGGCGAGGATGACGGTGAGTGGGGAAGTGACGAGCCGGCAGAGCTTTCTGCCCCAGAAGGTCCTACCATTCCGACCAACAATGTCCTCGCTACTGTCCGCGCTCTCGTGGATCTCCAGTCCTTCGACGGCCATTGGGAATGGACCAACACGCTCTCCACCTTTTTTGACAGTCACGTCATCTCAGAGGCCAAAAGTGTCAGATCGGCAGAAGACCAGTTGCTGGCCACGGTAATGGTTCTGGCCTACCTGAAGACTTCAGCATCCGAGTACCACGATCTTTGGGAAATGGTTGCCGAGAAGGCTTCGGATTGGCTTGAGGGTCAGACCGAGGACTCTGAGCTGCTCATGAGCAAGGCAATGAGCGCTTTCACTGGCGGAGTCTGAATCTGGTAAATGACTTTGTGTCTCTACAGTTGGAGATAGGGCAGGAACTGCCAAAGAGAGGCTTATGATAACAATCCTTCTTTTACACACAAGAATTAGCTATATTCCTTAGGGTGAAATCAATATGAAGTCGAAATGATCCCTCTTTTGTCGTAGCTGATGATCTGATGCTATTGGTGTTGATTTTTCATGCGTCTAGAGACTGTCTATTCGAACATCCGATCTTGCACTCTTGTCGACTGCAATTCAGTATGAACCTGAACTTGTGCAATGATCATGTATGAAAACAATCTAACACTGCACTCCATATACAGCATAGCGTTCAATCTTGACCCACCTGAATAGCTCTCACGTGGATTATTCGCTCCCGCCAACCGACTGTCAGGATTCACTAACGAATTCAAACCCCGAAAAGCCTCCAGAGACAATAGCGATCTTGTTGGCCTCTCACCACAAACAGCGATACTCCAGAAGATCATTTTGCATTTTCGCAAGAGGCTTGGTAGCAAGTGCCGAATTTGGAGATGCAAGATAAGGGGGCTTTATCTTATTTATTATCCACTGCTTTGACTCGGAGCTCTCACTGGGTAAAGCTGATGTTTGGGTAATCATTGTGCATCATCATCGCTGCCTCTTTGTGTCAGGTGTTATTAGACAATACTTCTAGATCATTGGGCTTGGTTCAAAGGAACGACGTTTATAGACTTCTCCCTTGGACAATGTGCTTCTGATTCGAAAGGGATGTGCATTTCGATAGGTTGATCATTACGTAGTGCTGTATCGGACGAGTGGATGTGGCAAATTCCAGGCAGAGGGCGGGGAGTTGTCGACGAACTCTTCAGATCATTTCACTGAACCACTTTTACATATGAGGCTTGCTGACAGCCGTTCAATGATACAAGATCACGGCAGCTCAAGTGTATACAGGGTCTTTCGTGCCACTCCATGGCTCTCGCTCTGTTGTGACTAGTAGCATTGGCGTTGGTTCTCCTCTAGCCGCATAATGATTGGTAAATAAAAACGCATTTGACTCCCCATCATCATCTGTGATGTAGTCGCCGGTATCGATGTTAAAGTAACGCATGACGGCACCAAGAATACTGGCCACACCACCACACAGGGCCGAGATAGACTCACTAACGAAAGGATTCTTCTCCGAGTATAGTAAAGCCGGATCAGAGAAAGGGAAAGATAGTCACTGCTTTAAAATCAGCTACTGTGCTTTTGGACTTGTAACAATGTTCGACTGTGAGAGAAGTATGAACATACTCTTGTGTGAGGCAAAGACAGTCAGCCAGGTTGACAGCAGTCGGTTCGAAAGCGGCCGGTACAGGCTGCTGCACCTTCGAGCTTGTTGGTGTAGTCGAAGTTCGCATTCACTGCTGATTCGAAAGTCCAGCATTATTTCTGTCAAATATCGACATGCCTTGAACGCCTTGGGTAGAAACGTGATGGGTCGTACGGGTTGTCATCGAGATAGTAGCGAATGGGCAAAGTCTGTCGAGGAAAGTGCTAATCTGTCGTATGACGAAGTCCCGCGTGCACCAGCTCCCATTGAGCAGGATCACGCAGGAACACTGCTATAACCATACGTGGGACAGGGGTCAGACCAAGCGTTTGCTCGGTGAGAGTAGTCGAGAGGCTCAGTTGTATCCAGACATCGACACCGTAGGGGCTCGTGCGTTGGAAAGAGCGTTCCAGATCACGGAAGGCTCTCATAACGTCACTGTCGGGACCATCATCGTATTCGACGACAAGAGTCTCGGCGCTGAAGTGTAGGCCAAGAGAAAGGTCCATGGGTGTCTCGTCGTAGGTCGGATGACCCGCAGTGGCGACAGGAGGACCAAGTCCGACTTGGACCCTCGACTAGATTCAAGTGTCAGTGAAGCGCATAGAGCAAGTGCCGTGATAAAGAGAGAGGAGAACGATTCGAAGACCCGAGACTATCGCCAGTTCAAAAACACTATTCGCTCGGGTCGACGAACGGTCTGTAGAGTGTGACTGCTCGTCAATCCTAGCGAGCATATTGGCCGTTGTATGCCCTTAGGCACGAGGGAAGGCATACGGGTGTCGTGATACGGAAAAGGAGAGCAGTATGGGGACCCTAGATCGGCAGTCCGAGAACACGTAGAACCGCTCAGGTCGATCTACACCGTCAATTGTGAAGATGGAGTGTTCAGAAAGCGAGTTGCTGGTGCATAGCACGGATAGGCCTGAGCTCATATGATGGCTGTGAGAGTTATGCTTTCGAAAAGCAGGTTAACGCAAAAGTGGCCACGATCAAAAGCATCTGTAGAGGTTTGTGAGAATATGAGAATACCTAGAAAAAAACCGAGGAGAATGTGCATGACATCTACTATGTTCCCTGAGCTTGTAGGGCATACAATGGCCTAGGGTTGCCTTGAGCATCACAGCTCGCAAACTTCCACCAGGCCCAATTCCAACTGCCGAACATGGTGACCATCATCCAGCGAACAGGGCCGGGCATGGGTGGCCAAGCGGCCCACATGCCTTCTTCGAAAGTTCTGTCCAGGTTGAGCAGGGCGAATGGAACGACGTCGGTCATGCCGGCTTTGGTGAGAGTCTTCTTGCCCCATGCTTTGAAAATGACAGCGGCGGCCTCGGCCTCGGGCGAGTCTACGAGTGGAGTGCTAGAGAGGGTAGCGAAGGAAGCGATAGTGGAGATCTCGTGATGGAAGTGGTGGGCAAAAGGTTTGCGGAAAGTGTCCATGATAGTGACAAGCTTGGTGCCGTCAAAGGTCGAGGCGGTCGGCAAGGTCGACAGATACGAGTGAAAATCGCCGAGACCTACTAGGAATGACTCTGTCGGCCAACTGTTAGTATTGAATATGTGTGTCCAAGGTCAAGATGTAGCCTGTGTACCATGCTCTTGATGTGTCTCGTCCCAGATGCCTTTCTCTTTCAGGACTTGATCGACCTTCGGAAACAGCTCTGCTTCCTCATCATCGTGATGACTTTTGACAAATCGATACCAAGCAAGGCTGTATCCGACAAAGTCAGAATATTCCTCAGGCTTGACGTGGGGTGCTTGAAGGTAGATGGTGTTGAAGCCTCGGAGGATGGCATTGTGTAGTAGAGCCATATGCGTCGCGCCTTTGGTCCAGATGTCCTCTTTCTTGGTCAAGAACTGCGGTGTGTGTACAAGTTCACAAGGGCCATCAGCCCAACTCTGTCTCTCGCGCACAGCACTCGTCATGTTGGAAGACTTGTTGGCGAACAGTGACCCGATCGCGACAGCTACGATGGTGAGGGCGAACAAACGAGGCATCAAGCCGACCTAGCTGGAGAGAGGCAGAGCTCTATGGCCTCTGCTGGGATATATATCACGCGTCCGCACATGATGTGCAACTTGCCAGGCCATATCACGTTGCCGTGCTTGTCAGGTCACCTTGATGATTGATCATCGACAAGTCGAAGCCTCTTGGTGTGGCTGATCATCGGCAATCGTCTGATTGGTCAACGCTTTCCGACGACATCACCTCCTTCCATTTCTCTTCGACCTTCTCATACTCCACCACGATAGAAGTCGCATCGCAAACATCGACTCCATGAGTCTGTTCCATGTAGAGTGTCCTCGGTTACGAGTGTCGCTGGTAACGAATTCCCCAAGTCCGCTGTCGACACTAGCACTTCATTCTTCGACATGATGTCGCCAAGTAGGTAGCTTTCTGTCTATGTCGTTCCTCGTAAAAAAAAAGAGCTCCTTCCAATGGTTCCCAACGCACTATGGTGACTATCGTGTAACCGAGAGAGATAATTCATGGTCCACTTTGGCCAAGGTTTGCCATGAAAGCTTTCTTCGCCTTTCTCGTCAACAGTATAGATCACATTACTACAGATCACAGATGCAAACGTTTGTGTCTCCTCGTTGACGTTTGCTCTAAGATTCCGCGGAGTTTTGTTCACTCATCCCAATTCTCCGGTCTTCCGATCCTGCACACAAAACACTTCGCTACTCACGTCCGCGTTTAACGTGGGTGTCACCTCTACATCTGCCTGAACCTACTCTGATCAATCAATCATGGCCTTCATCAAGCTACACGACCAAGACCCCGAGTACTATTGGTTTCAATACGTGGGTGCGGTCGCTCACTCCGTCTTTGACGAGATTCACGTCAACATAGCCATGTCCAAAGCATACACTCTTCTTGAACCGGGTAGCAGAAAGCTACCGGCCAAGGAGAGAATATTCTTGACTATCTGGTTGGCTTACTTGACGCCGGTTTGGCAAGAAGCTGAGGTATTTGTGAAATCCACATGGTCGTATTATCGCTAATACGTTTCCAGACGCTTAAATACACAGCATGTCAAGATTACATGATTTATCTATGTCGTGGCGAACAACCCCTCATCGACGTTGAATGTTGGATCGATTGTCTAGGTATGAAGACAGCACTGAACACTCCTGTCGATGGACTCTCGCACTTGCTTGACCAGCTGCGTCTTGTGGACGAGCCATTCGGAGAGTATTTCCGAGAGAACAGATTCGAGCAGATCATCATGGATCCAATGGTGCTATTGGAACACAATGCTTTCATGAGCTTCATGGTTACTGGGAAGAAGCCGAGCAATCTGCTACGTTTTAAGTCTCAACCCCCAACTGAGATCGGTTCATCTCTAAAGGTAAGAAGATACCACCGAGGATCGAACATTGTGTTGACCATCCTTCTAGCCCGGAGAAAAGTCTGTCATCGAGCTCGAGACAGTGCGCTACTTTCAAAAGCTGAACCAAGACTGTGCAACACTGGAAACTGTCCTGGGCGTCTTCGGTGAGAGAATCAAGAGAAGAAGACAAGACATCAAACGGTACCACGAGCAGATCCGTGTCGTCGTCGAGGGAGCGAGCTACAAGCATGATGACTTGTTAATGGCATTGAAAGTCCTCGAAGCTGCAGAAGCCGGAGAAGAGGCCGACGTGGCTGCATGGCGTGGCCTTGATGACACGAGACAGACGATGCTCATCACGACAGGACGGTTGCAATGCATGCTGGGCATCAAGAAAAAAAGCAACCACAACAAAAACAAGAACAGATCTCTGAAGAAGAAGCTACAGCAAGGCGGCCAGCAAGACGGCCAGCAAGACGACCAACAAGACGACCATGCCGAAGACATGGGTGGAGAGGCCGAGTCGATTGTGGTTGCAGACACTGTTGTCAAGGCGGAGGAGAGGGGCGAAGCTTTCGTGCAACCATAGTGCGTCGACAATGTGCTTCACAAGACGGATGAAGTTCCTTCTTCCATTGACTATGGATTCTCAATGGATGGCGCATGGGAAATTGAAAGAGCTCGGGCAAACTGACGAAGATCATGGTAATCACGCCGATTCCTGCGGTCACTTCACATGGTGATGCTTTCAGTTCTGCAGCGACGGCGAGGAAGACTTCTCGGGACAAGACCATCTCGAGCGACCGACACCTTCCTAAAAGATTTCCCTACTCTGCGAATGAACTACTAGCTGATTAGCTGATATTGCTTTCTTTAGCTGATTTTCCAAATACAAAGCTGGTTTCCTCGAGTGTTGCAGAGGCTGCTATGTGCCAGTCCGGTCCTTCTCAACTTTTGGAGTGGAGATGCTGGAGTGTTGTAGCTGTTTCTCGTAATATCCTTTGTGAAATTCGGGTGTTTTCCCCGGCGTTTGCTCGTTGTGTTGTCGTTTGCATACCCCGCCGTCACTCACATTTCCATCTTTCTACCACAAAACTCCATCGCGCCTTCCAAAATTATCACAGGACTCATTACTCTCACCAAAACCTGTCCAACATGGTGCCTCGTCCAGGCAGAAGCTTTCCC
>Ga0115846_100159_pt1 | contig 33421 bp, 21 predicted proteins | sample InSIn5gowninarea_2_FD_83860 | JGI IMG/M metagenome (GOLD analysis project Ga0115846, IMG submission 83860) | reverse complement strand
TTCTTCTTCTTCTTCTTCTTCTTCTTCTTCTTCTTCTTCTTCTTCTTCTTCTTCTTCTTCTTCTTCTTCTTCTTCTTCTTCTTCTTCTTCTTCTTCTTCTTCTTCTGGTTGACATAACAACAACTACCATAAAACGATCAAAGAAACAGCCATTCAACTACCCGGCGTGTCGTCGTGGGTTTCATCCCATCCCATCGCATTTCCTCCCGCAAAGCAAAGGAAAGCAAAGTACAAGACAAGACAATGCACAGACTCTAGCATTATCATAAACCTTGCACTTCTGCGAAGTATACCACAGATCACCCTGCAGTTGCTTTCGGCGCCATCATATCCACACTCGTTGTCGTCGAATTCGCAGACGACCCCATGCCTACCGCTGCAGCTCCATCGGGTGTCATAGTCGAGTTCGAGTTCGAAGTCGTGATCGGGTACACAGTCACAGTCCCAACCCCAATCGGATCTGTATTAGTCGAGTTCGAGTTCCCCCCGGCACTCGGTGTTGCGGTTACAGTTACAGTTGTAGTCGCAGTTACTGTCGTAGTTACGGTTACAGTAGTCGTAGCTGTAGTAATAGTCGAATTCATATCCGTGTTCGCAGTAGCACTCATACTTAGTGTGGTAGTCGTACTCGGTGCCGTAGTTATGGTCGAAGTCGAATCCATATCTGTGGTCGAAGTCGCGTTCGATATCGCAGTCATAGTTGAAGTCGTAGTCGTGGTTGTGGTTGTAGTTACAGTTGTAGTTGTGGTCATAGTCGAATTCATATCCGTATTCGTAGTCGCACTCAGTGTCGTAGTCGCAGTCAAAGTCGCATTTAAATTCGTAGTCGAAGTTGTAGTCGAGTTCGTATCCGCAATGGGTGTTACAGTCGCAGTCGACGTTGAAGTTGAATTCATATCCGTAGTTGTGGTCGTACTCGCTAGTATCGTCGTAGTCGAAGTAGAATTCATAGCCGTATTCGTGGTTGCAGTCGAAGTCGCATCCGTAGTCATGTTCAGAGTTAAGGTCGCATTCGCAGTTATTGTCGCAGTAGGCAATGCAGAAATCGAACTCGACAAACTACTCGCCTGGGCGGTAGGTATATCAGCGCCGAGTACGAGGATGATTTGAAGTTGTTGGATGATACTCAAGATTTGGCTCTCGCAGGGAGTGCACCCTGTTGTTGACGATGATGCTTGTGTTGATGCTGTAGTTGGTGGTGACGAGTAACGATGACCGTGGTGGTAGTTGTTGTTGTTGGAGCGGCGGTAGTTCTCAGAGTAGTCGTCTTGACAAGACTCGTCGGCATCGTTTTCACTGTAACACTCTTGTTCATGGTTGTAGTGATCGTCGTCATCATCACCACCGAGAATGTCGACGTCCAGTGGACTTCCGTTCTCGTTTCCGTCGCCTATGATGCCTGCTAGTAGACTTGTATCCCTCCTTGTGGTGCCATCGGTGCCAGTATTCTCGCAATCCGCGACCAAACTCTGTGCTAGGGTAATTAAGACGGCTTGAATGTCTGTTGTTGTTGCCGTGGTGGCTGAGCCGTTCATGTAATTTGCTGAGAGTAAGAGTGCGGATTCGATTTTTGAGATTGCGCTACTGCATTGTTGAAAGTTGTTTGCATCGATCTCGGTGGTGGACGAAGAGGTGGAGTCAGTGCTGTGCATTATGCCTTTGACTAGTGTGAGGACGGATCCGAGACCATTGCGCCCACGTTGGAGGTTTTGGTTGGTTCGAGTGTGTTCTCGTACTTGGTGGACTATGAAGTATTAGTAACCAAGCAGAATATGGGACGTAGGGAGCGAGGGGTGATGTACCTGGTGTTGCCGTAACGGCAACGATCAGCACGGCAGCTGGTAGGAGTTGAGTAAGACGCATTTTTGTTGCTTCTGTTGTGATCGAGCTATGTTCAACTGTAAGAGAGCGTCGTTGGAAGCTGAATATAGACGTCCAAATTACTGCTGGTGAGCTCCATGACTGTGAGTAGCACTGCTTCGTCTTAAGTACTGATACCCCTTGTCGTCCACATGTTGACCTTCGTCCAGAGGGGAGATCCCAACGGAATGCCAGCCATCCAGATCTACATGATATGCAGATCTTGTACCGATTGTGAGACAGTTCATTCTCATCCAACAGAGCAACATGTGCTTCTGAAGCAGGCTACATTCCACGCTCAGCCCTTGAAATATTTTAAGTTGCGTCTGTACTCTGTACCTTAACCTTCAAATTCATGCTAGATTTGCTGAATATTATGATACCATCAGGAGCTGAGTTGCCACAGGACTGTGCACAGGTAGGAAAGCTTTGACCTTTTGTGGATTGAATACACCCACGTCACCGACATGACCTTGCATCCCAGTCTCTTCAATTCCACCTAGAATGTTGAGATCATGACTCTTTGCTTGCCGTTGTCGCATGGCTGCTTGACCGCGAGACGATTCAGAACATTCAAGAATCAAGTTGGACTGCATTGTAGATGTCAGTGAGTCCAGGAGATGGCGGCGCATCTGCTACCACTGAAGGCTTACATTTGCCTCTGGTAGAGACCACAAGCAGCGTGAAAACAGCAAAACCCTGCCATAACACACTGCTAACACTTTACACAGCAGATGTCTTGTTGCATATGAGCATTGTTAGGAATAAACCAGGAAGTATGGCAGTGACAATTGCTCGAGGAGAAAGAATGAACAGACGTGAATCGACTAGGATCAACCGAGCTTAGCGTGACGCGTTCCAATTCAATGCTCAAATCGCAATGGTGACGGTATTGCGACAGGCAAAAGATTTGTCTTCCATTGTACCACTACAGGAAAACAATATTCAGACCAGATAGTACATGTGTTAACATTCCAATTGTGGTTGGGGACCATTGAACCCTCTTGTGATACGCTGTGCGAGGTTCTGGTGATGGCACGCAATGACAGCTCGGTTGGATTCGCAAGCGTTCAGATGAACATTCGGAGAAATTCTACTAACGCCATTATAGCCATGGCTTGGCCGTATGGCATACTGGTCCGCTCAATCTTGAGGTAATGGTCGAGGTCATGGCCCATACCTGTACCAAAACTCGTATCTAGCAATTCACCAGTCTCGCTGATCTTTTCCATCACTGCCTTTACTGCCCTCATAGCCATCTCAGCGTACTCCTGCGAGATGTACCTTTTCCGAACACCCTTCAAAATACCATATGCGAACCCTGCAGTAGCGGAGGATTCTTCATAGCTCCCTTTGTCTGCCGATACATCGAGTAACGTCCTCCACATACCTGTGGCTGATTGAAGCTCTTTCAGAGCGCGGCATTGGGCATCGAGAACATTTTCCAGATATTGTCGCAGGTGGTCATGTGGCGGCAAGTTGAGCATTTCAATGAAGTCCGGTATCACAATAGTCAACCAGCTATTTCCTCGAGCCCATCGAGCCTGTGCGAAATTGTGTCCGATGCCGAAGGATTGATCGAATTTCCAACCGTGGAAGAAAAGACCACTTGTAGGCTCTTGAAGGTACTGAATGTGGAGAAGAAACTGTCGCTTGGACTCCTCAACATAATGCGGCCTGTTCAGTACCAGACCAATCTTTGCAAGAGGAAGGACAGTCATCATCAACGTGTCATCCCATAGCTCATTCTCATTGATCTCGAGGTAGGTCATGTGTTGAAAGCCACCATATTTGGTCCGCGGCAGGTCATTCATTGCCCATTCAGCCCACGAATCTAACCAAGGGAGGTAAGTTTGGTTGCCTGTCGCCTCGTACAGATACGCCAAAGTCAGAAATGGTGACATGGTGTTGATGTTCTTGGTCGTCCCCTCAGCGAACCGTGCTGAGAACCAGTCCTGCATTATGTTTAACGTTGATTGTTTGGAGAACATCGACCAGTATTGAAAAAGACCATATAGGCCTATGCCATGGGTCCATTCCCATCCCTGCCAGCCTTTAGTGTCTATCACCCTTCCATCCGGCAGCTTCAGCAAGAAGTGGCCGCTGTCATCTTGTATCTTCACGAGATTGTCTGTGAGTGAGCTAATATAGTCGTGTACTTCACTGGCCTTGAAGCCTGCTACTGATAATACAGGTGGCGCTACCATCGTTCAGTCGGTCTTAGAGTTGCTGAGCTGCCACCATACCTTTCTGACTGGCGCATTATAGATTGTGATGCATTTGTGCCAGGTTGAGGTAACTCGGTGATCATTGTACCTAGCGTGGGCCACGATCATCCGCATTTGTCGGGATAAATCCTCGCGGATAAGTGGAGTGACCAACCTTAATCCGATAATCCGTGTCAACTTCCACTGATTACAAGGCTACCGAATGCCAAAGCCGACCATCACGCAACCATTGATTGGTAGGTTATGCATGCCAAGATTTGTTGCTCCTCACTCTCACGTCTCGCCTATGTTGCTTTATACTCGTTGCTGTCAAAGTGCTAGGGAAATTCCGTGTCTGCGGAGGAGCTACTACCGAGGTGCGCTAAAAGGTGGGTGGGAGGGGCCTTTCCGCCATACTTTCTGGGGTTGAAAGCTGGAGGTTTGATTTATCCTTACTGACTAAACATGCCATCGGTCAGAGATGTAGCGACAGTCCCTGTGGCCTGGTTCTCGTCCGTACGGACTGCCGAAAGAGCTTGGTGGTCATAAGCTTCGCATTTCCAGTTCCCGGAATCTGAATACTGCTGCCACCTTAGATTCTCCTTTGACAACCTGAAATACTGACCACAAACAAGGCGTCCTTGCGAGCTTCGAGCGCCGTTCAACATGGCTTCCAATACTCAATACTCTTCTCAGAAAAACGATTTCGTTCACGCGGATAAGATTGGTGACATCGCACAGATCGAGAGAGCCACCTCTCCAAACATAGACAAAGATCACATCAACTACGACCGAGTGGACAAGGAAGTGGCTAAATATGCCTCGGACACAATCGTTGAAATCAGCGAGGTTGAGAGCAAAAGACTTCGTCGTCTAATCGATAAACGTGTCCTCAGCATCATGATCTTTACTTACTTCCTCCAAGCACTCGACAAAGGTATATCTATGACTGTTCCTCCTGTCATCTCCGGCTAACCATCGCAATCAAGGCACGCTATCCTTCTCCGCCATCATGGGTATACGCAAAGATGCCCACCTGGTCGGTCAGCAATACTCGTGGCTCACAACGTGTATCTACATTGCCGTCTTGATCGTTGAGTATCCCACTAACTGGCTCATTCAACGTGTACCCATCGCCAAATACCTCGGCATCAGCATCATTCTCTGGGGCACAGTTCTAGCTTGCCATGCCGCCTGCACGAACTTCACTCAACTAGTTGTGGTGCGAACCCTACTAGGCATCTTCGAGTGCGTCTGTCAACCAGCCTTTCTTGTGCTCTCAGCCATGTGGTACAAACGTGAAGAACAAGCACAGACAGTAGCTTACTGGTACATGATGAACGGAGGCCAGCAAATCGTCGGCGGCCTCCTAGCATACTGCTTCTCTCTCATCAAGACCGGACCGCTCAAATCCTGGCAAGCCCTATTCATGACCTACGGCCTCTTATCCATTCTCTGGGGCGCCTTCGTTATCTTCTGGATGCCCGACAGTCCCATGCGAGCCAAATGCTTCAGCGAACAAGACAAAAAACTCATGATCGAGCGCGTTCGATCCAACCAGACAGGCCTCCAAAACAAAACGTTCCGCTCCTACCAAATCCGAGAAGCATTCCTCGACCCCCAACTCTACTGCTACATGCTCATCGCCGTAAGTCCCCAGTCAACCCACCCAACCAACCCACACAAAATCCTCCCCCTCCCTTTCTCAACCCAAGCTAACACCAACGCAAAACCCCCAGATCTGCACAACCCTCCCAACAAGCGGCCTAGGCGCCTTCTATGGCATAGTAGTAACATCCCTCGGCTTCACCGTCCTCCAAACCCAGCTCCTGGCCATGGTCCTCGGCGCCGTAATAATCCTCATCCTTTTAAGTTCCGCCTACCTCGCAAAACGCTACTCCCAAAACTGCCTCATCATGGCCCTCTACGTCCTCCCCAGCTTCATCGGCACAATAGTGCTCATGACAGTCACGAACCACAACACCGCGACCCAAGCCGGCCTGTTAATATCATATTACATCGCGCTCTCGTTCTGGGCCGCGCAAACACTGAGCATGTCTATGTTGTCGCGGAATGTGGCGGGCCAAACGAAGAAGACGGTTGTTGTGGCGGCGAATTTCGCGGCGTGGTGTGCGGGCAATGCGGCGGGGCCGCAGGTTTTTTTGGCGAGGGATGCGCCGAGGTATTTTACGGCTTGGGCGACGCATTTGGGTTGTTATGCTGTGCTTGTGCTTACAATTTTGTTTTTGAGGTGGCATTTGAGGAGGATGAACCAGCGGAAGGAGGAGATGTTGTTGAGGGGTGGGGTGGGGGATAGGGGGTTGGTGCATGCTTTTGATGATTTGACGGATCGGGAGAATGTGAATTTTAGATATGTGTATTAGAGTGAATGAGGTGGTATGTATGTAGGTGGGTTGTTGAGAATAGATGATGAAAGAATTTGTTTACCAAGTTGACTGATTGTGGCAGTCAGAGTGCTTCTATTGTATGTTGATCCAATGGCTGTGTCAACTCTTTCCAAATTGCGGCATTGTTGTGTATCCCTTCACCACGAAAGACGACATCCCATTAACAGCATGACTTGCCACTATTCCTCGTTATACTCCCAGTAATCACTACCTTCACTCTCATCGCTTGGTGGCACAACCAGGTCTCGATCAGCGCGGTTACTGCTCGCTCCTTCCATCATTTCGATTTGTGCATACTCGAGATTCCCTCCACGAAGTGCTTTTTCTTTGCCACTTCGACCAACGCCGTGATCTTCATCCCATTGGGCAATCTCCCTTTTCAGCCGCTCCTCCCGTCTCTGCTTCCTGATATCGACCCGTCGATACTCCTCATCACTCTCACTCTCAGTCACAAACCAATTCAATCCCTCAACTCCGTTCCTATTCCTCTTCGCTTCGGTACCGGTAACACCATTATCGTCATCACTACTGACATCCAACAGTCCAGCCAATGCAACGCGATGTCTTCGACGATGGTCTTTCTCTTTTGCAGCTATTTCGGGGAAGCGAGACAGTGTTCGCCCATGTCTTGCGGGATTCCAGTGTTTGGCGTCGAGGTTCATGGTGTAACATCCTGTGCAGGAGGTGTGGTAGACTGAATGGTCTTTGTTAGAGGGGAGGTACTCGTTCATGATGTGACGGGAGAGGGTGTGGGTGAAGAGATCTTGGTGTTTATGGAGTGAGTAGGTAGGATCTGTTGCCTTTTCTTTGGGCTGCGTGGTAGGGGCGGTTTTGGTCAGGGCTGGTGGATTTTCTTTGCAAATTTTGATGGGTCGTGGCGCCACTTCTAGGTCTTCAACATCTAGTGTTGGTTTGCGCTTGAGAGACAGTGAAGCTCTCAGTCCTTTGGATTCAGCGCGTTGGGGCGGCGAGAACGTCAGCTTGAATTTCTTGGGTGTTATTTCAGGATGCGCGTGGTGATTGATGGCTGTGAATGATGAGATAGGAATGGGGTTATTGGTGAAGGTGTCGGGCTGTTGCGCTAGGTTTGACAAACAGGCCAGATTATTGGAGCGCCAGAAAGGTCCAGAGCTATGCTTGACATACGGTTTGGGTATTGTGATGTTGATATCATCGTCAGAGTCAGAGGAGATCATAATGTAATTACTTGTTTGACTGTCCGGGATGGTTGCTGATTTTGCTCTATTCGGAAGGATAACACTGTGCTGTGAAGCTCCATTTGCATCGCCCTTTGTTGCTTCCAACGGTACAATGGTTGCCTTAGCGATATCAATCATTGCAGACGTTGTAGTCTCAGCATTCAGTTGATCATCGCTTAGCAGGACGTTGCTGGACATTTCATGCAACTTGCGCTGATCTCTTGGTTTCCGGGAAGGATCTCGCTGACATGATGTCTGGTGAAGGTCAGAAGGTGCGAGTGCTGGATGTGCAACCATCGACAAGCCTGCTGTGAGGTTGGTTTTGCTATGTTCTAGCAATGGACCTCGGTCGATCTGTGCAGTTTGAATTTGGCCTCTACGATCAGGATGGACTTGTACTAGGCTATCCCAACCATCACGCGCATGACGAGTGACTTGATCTTTTGACTGGTGGAGTAGCATGATATCAATCGTCAGTGGCGTCAAGTTGGTAATGGTCTGATATCCAGAAAACTAGCACATAAAGCAAACAATCTATGCAAGGTTGATCAATATAAGCGGCCTACTACCTCTCCGTTTTGGCTTGCAATCATTGCTTGTGGCTGTGACCGCCTTCACTCCGGTCACTGTGCTTGTCAGCCAGGCGGCTCCTGCCATATACGTGTGCCTGCCATCAGGTCACACAGAAGCCGCAATCGTGGTCTCAAAGCCATTGGTAGCCACATGAAAGCCTGTCTATTGGCGAGCTTTCTACTTTTTCAGACGAGTTCTCTCTGCTGCAAATTGACTTGCCCTCTCTCTCCTTCCAAAGACTATCTAAACATCGAAACGGCGATCCTCGCGGAGGTAGTGAACACTGGTGTGGTCTCCTATTTTCGCAGAGGCACAAATTTTATACACTGTATTACGAAACACCCTTGTTGTCAACAATTTTGGCTGCCTCGTGGTCCTAATGTGCCGTCCAATAGATTGGATCACTTACATAGCGAAGGAGATAGGTGACCAGTGAGACACCAGAAAGCACCAGAATTCATTGATCATTGTCATCGCTCACTTTCTCGACTCCAGCGGTACCACAATCTAACCACAGCAAAGCCTTCTTTAGTGGACCCCGTACGATCTTCTTACTCTTATTTCAAGCTCACTGGAAGGTGAGAAGATGGTAGCGGCAAACATAGCACCCGAGAAGGAAGAAGCAAGATTAAACATTGAGCTCACAGCTTGTCAGATTGTCAAATCAAGGGGGATGCAGCATGTACAAATGCAAGACTGAAAGAGCACAATGATAAGATCGCACCAGAGATGGACAAGACTGTTGCTTTGTTAAACTAAAGGTCGCTGTACAGCTCGAGAACGACAATGAAGTGGTTGACTGTGGTTCATGGAGCATTTTTGACTAGACCGTATACAGCTAGCGTTGCTTGACCTCAATTTCCGCACGACTTTCATTTTACACATTCTTCTCTTTTTCTTTCTGCCATCACTAGCCGCTAATTACTGACTACGTGGGGGAAGAGCGGTCTACAACATGATACACTGATGTTCTAACATTGTATGATGACCGGGCATTGTGTCAATGTCCGATTAGTGCGTTCATTCTGTTTGGTGGCGGCGAGTCTCACGAACAACCTCAAATCCATGACCTAGCACAAGTCCTTGGTGAGTACTGTAATCATGAAGCTCTCACCGCAAGCGTTTTTCACAACTCAGGTGTCCCTGCTGAAAGCGGAACAAGCAAGTGAAGCGGCAGAAACTGCTCTGCTTCTCTCAAGTGCAGCGCCATCTACATTGGCTCGTGCAGGTTTAGCTGTGACCAACCTAACTACAAACGCCTTGAAGACGGGTCTGGGTGGTCGTACCGTAATTGAGCTCGGACTTGACCCTGCTTATGCACCCACTAACCTCAAGAATGGTGAGAAGGGTGTTAGTAGTAAAGCTGATGGCAGTTTACCAGAACATGGCATTCGCACAGGTGATATTGTCAGGATCGGGGAGATGCCGAAAGGTGGTGCAAAGAAGAAGGAACTGACTGAGCTGAAAGGCAAAGGCGTGGAAGGTGTGGTCACCCGTATTGGTGAACGTGCCGTCTGGGTAGCAGCTGGCAAGGGTGGAAACGACAACAACAAGGATGATTCCGATCTGGATGCATTAGCGAGTGGACGACTCTGGATCGTCAAGCTGGCCAATGATGTGACATACAAAAGAATGGACTGGGCTTTGGGAAAGCTCTTGAAAGCAGCAGTCGACGATACCTTCTCACCTTTGCAGAGAGTGCTGCTTGGCTTGAGCTCACCAGCATCTCCAGATTCAACAAAGCTCAAAGAGGAGCTCGTGTTTGTTAACGACAGCCTGAACGAATCTCAAAAAGAGGCTATCAGATTTGCGCTTGCATCACCAGACCTGGCACTTATACACGGTCCTCCCGGTACTGGCAAGACTTCCACCATAGTTGAGCTTATCCTCCAGCTTCTCAAGCAGAACCAGCGAGTCCTTGTATGCGGTCCAAGCAATATCAGCGTTGACAATATTGTCGAACGACTCGCAGCATCTTCGCCATCAACACCACTTGTTCGTGTGGGCCACCCAGCAAGACTTTTGCCTAGTGTGCTGGATCATTCACTTGAAGTCTTGACCAGAACAAGCGAGGCCGGAGCGATTGTTAAGGATATCAGAGAGGAGATCGATCAGAAGATTGCCAGTACGAAGAAAGCAAAGGGTGGCAAGGAGCGTAAAGCTATTTGGGCAGATGTGCGTGAGCTCAGAAAAGAGTTCCGTGAACGGGAAGGCAGATGCGTTGACACTCTTGTTGGTGGTAGTGCTGTAGTGCTCGCGACTCTCCACGGAGCTGGAAGCAGGCAGATCACCGCTGGCAAGCTTCAAGGCAAAGGTGGTTTTGATGTGATTGTTATTGATGAGGCTGGTCAAGGTCTCGAAGCTGGTTGTTGGGTACCGCTAGTCACGGCGAACGAGAGTGCGAAGAAGCTTGTGTTAGCTGGTGATCACCTACAACTGCCGCCAACAGTAAAGAGCTCGGATAGCAAAGAGGACAAGGAAGAGATGAAGATGCGAATCAAAACACTGGAAGACGATCTTGCCAAGTTGTCTCTGAAAGAGAACGAGCTCAAGGTCGCCAAGAAATGGAGTCTGGAGCATACCATGTTCGATCGTTTACTTGAGGAATATGGCGAAGGTATCAAACGACTTCTCAATACTCAATATCGAATGCATGAGAAAATCATGCGTTTTCCTAGCGATGACCTTTATAAAGGAGAGCTTGTTGCAGCTGGAAGCGTGGCAATGCGCCTCATCAAAGACTTGGAGTATGGTGTCGAAGACACGGAAGATACAAGGGAACCACTAGTATTCTATGACACTCAAGGTGGTGACTTTCCAGAAAAGACCGAAGAAGAAGATACGGCCAAGAAATCAGTCCTGCTTGGTGATAGCAAGAGCAATGAGCTGGAAGCAGGTGTAGTGAAGATGCACGTCGAGAAGCTCATCGCAGCTGGTGTTCGAGATGAAGACATTGCGGTCATCACACCATACAACGCCCAGCTTGCGATATTGCAAAGCTTACTCCGCGAACGATATCCTGGTCTCGAATTAGGCAGCGTCGATGGTTTTCAAGGACGAGAAAAGGAAGCAGTAATCGTCAGTCTGGTCCGCAGTAACGATAAGCGAGAGGTCGGCTTCTTGGGAGAAAAGAGACGGTTGAATGTTGCAATGACCAGACCAAAACGACATCTCTGCGTGGTCGGTGATTCGGAAACAGTATCACAGGGGAGCGCTTTCTTGAAGAGATGGATGAAATTTCTGGAGGAGAATGCGGACCTGCGATATCCCACGCTCGATGATCTGAATGAATGAATGCAAGTGTATGCATGTACCAAAACAAACTTTCCGCCCAACCTTCCCCGAGAGGACACTGGTCTTGGCGTTCCGCGTTTGTTACCAGTGAAGTGCACACCACAGACAAAAAAGCAAAAAGAAATCTTGACCTCGTCGGGAGGTGAACTCGAGATGTTTGAACCTAGAATTTTGCGATCTGTGTTACAACACAACCACGACGTCCCCTCTCAGCAATCGTACATTTACAGTGAGAGGAACGAGCGGTTCTGGCGAGATGGAGGTCGCGGGTCTAGAACTACAGATGCTGGGAGGAGCGGACTACAACTCACCTTGATTTCTTCAGAAAGCTGCACCCTAACCATTGCGTCACCATGACACATCTGTAGTCGAATTGTGATGGTATTTTGCGGCAATCAAACATATATCCATTCGTCACAAGGCTGAGTCCCTTGGCTCGACAGCGGAGTCCACGTGTTTTCCTCGGTCATGGCACTGTGACTATCTGCAACCCTACAGAAACACGCAACTACTTTCAATCCATCCATCACACATCACTACTCTAGACGTCAATACACAGCCATCATGGCTTCAATTTCCTCTGAAACGAGTGAGTATATCTTATCTGTCCTTTGTCAATGCATTGATCTCCACTCGCTCAAGATGCTAACTTGTTCGTGAGTAGCGAAAGAGAAGGATTCCACATCGTTGGGTAACTCTGATGAACACGTTGACACGTTGAATGTCGGTCCGCGAAACCTTCACATAAGTGCTGAGCTTCTATTAACTGCTCATCATTGTCTAACATGGCACCCCCCAGAAAAAGAAACGTCACCGTGGCCCAAGGTCACATGCAGCAAAGGCGGCGCAAGCCGCCAAGAAATACACGCTTCGGGAGGACGCCAGGCACGCGGAGCGGGCAGCACAGGCTGCATCCAAGACTACCGGGGATGACACCAGCAAAGAGCTGGCTGTCGAAGAAAATAGCGAGCAAGAAGGCTCGGATTACTGGATAGAGAGAGCTGTGGCGGCTGAGAAGAGAGCTCTGGTTGCTGAAGGGCGCCTGCGGAAGGTGCAGCAAGAATTGGTAGCTGCACGTGCGAGGATCGAGGAGCTGGAGCGCTCCAAGAGTACGCCAGAAGGTCAAACGACCCTGGCTTTTCGACCAGCAACCGGTTCCCGAGCTCAGCGACAGCGAAGTCGCTACGGGGAGGGACAGCCTGTAAATTGAAGTAGGGCGTCCCTCAGAAACTGCGAATAACACCCGTTCTCCCTCCACATGACCTCTCACCAAGTTTGATTTCATTTTCTCATTCCGCTATCATCACTCAAATTCGAAAGTTTCCCAGGTCCCAATGGCCACACCTTACACACCCGGCGAGAGCCCCTTTTTTCAGAACTGCCAATACTGAGCACAGTCCACATCCGCCTGCGACGACACCAGTGTCCCAATTATCATCTGTAGTATCCAATTCGAGACTACTTGGAACTTCAACTGACTGAAGCTTCACGTTACTCTCAAGATTAGGCTCGACATAAAACTAACACACTGCTAACACTCAACCCACAGTGCCTGCCAGGAGCGTCAGCACTATAGATCATTTTCACGAAGTGATTGAGTGAGGCAGTAGGTAGTATCGCAAACAGTGGCATGGATCACGTATATTGCGTTCATATTTGTCTATGTATTACACTACATACTTATGCTCGTCTTTTAGTAACCACAACCTGTGACTAGATTACATCACTGCTTTCAGACCGAGCCCAATGTTACTAGAGAAGGAGCGTTCTGCACTGCCATTACAAACAATATTCCCATTGTCTTCGCATCCGAAAACCGAAGAGATGAGTATCTCATGTCCTCAAGCTACCCACAGCATTACCAGCTGCACCGCATCAACTTAACATGTCACATACCCAATCCCTTAATATATCAGAATCAGCATATGACAAAGTCAAAACTATTGTAAGTACCTTGAATTCATGCCAAGGTTCCATTAACCAGTTGTCCACCAGATCAGAAAATCTAAAGTGAAAAGCGCAACAAGAAAGATGCCTTTCATGTGCTCCAAGACTTCAACGACATATCCCAGTCTACTAAGGTGGACACGAAAGGCGTCAAGAAGGTCAAATCAAAGAAGCCGTCCCGTCGGCAGAGGAAAGCTGAAAGATTCAAAATGCTTACACAACGACTAGCGGAAGCAGAAGAAGAGAATCAAAGATTACAAGAGATTTTGAAAGACGCTGGTATCGAGGTTCCTGATGCCGGACAAATGGAGGTAACGATCAAGGAAGAGGAGGGAGACATGGAGATGCAGGTTATGATTAAGGAAGAGAAAGAAGATATAGAAATGCCGGACTGAGTGTCTACTGGAGCTGGGACCCGTCAACCATTCAGCATATCGCAGGACAGAGGACTGCTTCTTTGGCTGTGGAGGAAGGTTGGTTCGAGTGTTGGCGGCAAATGAAGCTACCATCTGTACAGGTCTTGCTTCATTTGTTGACAGTCAGTGTCTACATGGATTGTGGTCTCTTGGATCCGGTTAGGCGCCGAAGACAAACCATACAGGGTGTATACTTCAACTTTGAGGTGCTGACAGCTTCAGATGTCGATTTTGGACACGAGCGAATATTGCCATTCATCCTTGCGAGGTGCTGCACTATGACACTGTAATTCTGACACTCCAAACAGAGAAACCAAAGCATGGTTCAAACACAAAGATAAGGAAGTCATCCGGGTATGGGCAGTAGCAAGCATAGCAAATTATGAAAAGAATGATCAGATCAGCGCATGAAAGTGGTTAAGCTCGTTCTGATCCGAACCTCGACCTGAGTCCCCGTCTCTGCCATGCATACTTCATTGCCGCCACCTTGAGGACGTTGTAGTTGTCAAGTTAATGGGCCATCCTTGGATTGAGCGGTCTATCGACGATACCACTCTCTCTAGCAATTGTGATCGAAGTCATTAGCAAATGCGGACTTCTTATGCTGGCAAGCTTCTGAATCAACTTGGTACATACAACCGTAGGGACTCTGATGATTCTGCTTGACCAATGGCAGATGTTTGTTCCACGAAGAGTATTGATATCACGTCCCTCCACACAGTCGCGGCTCGAGGTTTGGATTCGTCCAAGATAAACAGCACCGGAGAAGAGGGCAGGCAGTCATCGCAAGGCAAGTAGGTGTGTCCATTGTTCCGACATGGTTGTCGCATTGACCAAGCAGGCAGGAACCTTTTATCTCAAATCGAGGACGTTGTGACGGGAAGCCTCCTGGAACAGCTTGGCTTGCCAGTCCCGAAACACGCCAACACCTCTCGGTGCCTAGATCCACTTTCTCGGATCAAATTGAGTTTGGTGGATATGCGGAGACTAGTCCTAATGCGAAAATGAACATCCGAAATGTCTGACTCTAACGTTAATCCGTGCTTCTTGCGCGAATTACTACCTTACCATTTCTTACATCCTGTGTAAAGAGGCTCACGATAGTTCCAGGTATGGTGGAACTCGGGTTTTTAGTCCACTGTTTAGGTCGCGTGTTACGTCTTCGAATCAACGATCAGAATGTCCGTGCCGAGTATAAAAAGAGTATTGACCGCCAGTCCACTGTATCATATCACCAGTTCACTGGAAATTTGGTTTTCAACCATAGCTGAAGAAGCACCATCATCATCACACCCAATGTGCATCTGAGTTTGTGACCAAGGAGAACCCCAAGATGAACAACAACGACTTCCAGGCCTCTATCAGGCACTCCGAAACCATCTCAACCATCGCCCAAGAGTCAATAACATGGATGAACCCACTGCCCATCACTCATCGCAAAGCTCGTTTCCCTGGCTTCCACCAACGGAAAGTGAATTACAAGGCAGGTCAGGTCGTGAAGGCAGGCTATATGCCACTTCCGACTGACTTGGTCATGCACGAGAGTGTGCCTATGGAATTGTCAGATGGCGTCACTCTGTATAGCGACATCTTCCTTCCAGCACGATTCGAAGATCTGACGGAGGTGAACAACACGGAACAGAAAGTACCTGCCATTATAGCTTGGTAAGTTCGGTTCAGGGAAGTCATAGATATTCCCTGCTGCGGATGCTACAGCTCGGAGCTTCCCACAAGCTTTCTAATCACCCATATTGATTGTTGGTAAACAGGTCTCCCTATGGCAAACAAGGAGGTACTCAACTCCTCTCCGACTTCCCTTTCCATTGCGGCGTGCCAGCCTCTACTGTCTCATCCTTGCAGAAATGGGAAGGTCCCGATCCAGCATTTTGGTGTAGCCACGACTATGCCATTATCAATGTAGACATCCGCGGCACCTACGTAAGTGAAGGCAATGCAGATACCTGCGGGTATAGTGAAGCTAGTGATGGTGCCGAGTTTGTAGCCTGGATATCAAAGCAGCCATGGTGCAATGGTAAAGTTGCTCTCTCCGGCAATTCGTGGCTGGCCGTATGCCAGTGGAAGATTGCATCCCTACGACCAGAAGGTCTAGCCGCTATTGCGCCATGGGAAGGTATAGGAGATCTCTTTGGCGATGTGATCTGCAAAGGTGGTATCCCTGACACAGGATTTGTCCAAGCAATTACATCAGCATTCGCAGGAAAAGGCAAGCTCGAGGACATGGCCGCTGGTCTTGAAAATTCCAACGGTCTCTGGAATGCATACTGGGAAGACAAACGTTCAGTAGTCGAACGTATCAACGTTCCAGTATACGCAGTCGCGTGCTGGACGTCTCTAGCTCACACAGCAGGCACTCTCCGAGCATGGAAAAACGTACCCGACACCGTCCCAAAATGGTTACGAGTACACAACACAATGGAATGGCCAGACTACTATGAGCACCGTAACATGCAAGATCTCAAACGCTTCTACGACCACTACCTCAAGAATATCGACACAAATTGGCTCACAACACCCAAAATCCGCCTCAGCGTCCTACACCTAGGAATGGGTCTCCAACCCGACACCGTCGATCGCGCCGAATCTGAATGGCCCCTCTCCCGCACAAAATACATAAAACACTACCTGACCCCAACCAAAACTCTCAGCCTAACTCCGCCCACTGACCAATCCCAAATATCCTACAACTCCACATCCCTAACCGACAGCGCAATCTTCACGTACACAATCCCCCACGACATCGAAACAACAGGCTACCCAACAGCACACCTGCACGTCTCTGCCCCAACCCACGACGAAATAGACATCTTCATTCAAATCGAGAAATATACTCCATCATCCCACAGGCTAGGAACGCTCGTAATCCGTCCCAAAACAGGCCCTTGGTATAATCTCCTAAAACTAATGCACGACTATGAGATCGGCACCACAAAATTCGGCCTCCTCTACCACTGGGGCAGTGACGGCCGTCTGCGCGCCTCCCATGGCCACGCTAGCCAAAGAATCAATTCTACTCCTACTTCTTCATCTCCCTTGTCCTTTGACGACATAGAGCCACACTACAACCACGAGAAACGCATCATGCTAACTCCCAACGAAACACGAGTTCTCGATATCCCAATGCGTCCCTACGGAATGTGGTGGTCAAAAGGCGATGTCCTGCGCTTCACGATAAAGGGTGTACCGGTGATACCGTTTGCGATCCCAGGGACTAAGGGACCGAGTACGGATAATCAGGGGGAGCATGTTATTCATGTTGGGGGGTTAGGGGAGGGGAGTTCATATTTGATTTTACCTGTTGTATAGCCGCACATCAGTAGATACTACTGTAGAAATTGATGACGTGAATTGATGGAATAGTGAGAGGGTTTGGGGGGGATACCTATACTTACCTAGGTAGGATGTTGCCGTTACTACAATTGCGTGTTTAGAAAATCATAGATTTTTCGTGTGTTCCACTTCTAAACATCTAATACTTAAATTGATTCCTGAATGTGTTAAGGAGAACATCAGTATCAAAGTCAACACCGATAACTTATTGCAAAATCATGCTATTTCTGTCTTCGTTTTCAGCGGATGGCCAACTCATTCTACGCTCCTTCTCACCATCCATATGTCCGAGAACTGAATACCTAAAGGTGTTAGGGATGACCAGTGTTGAAATTTCTGCTTTTGTTACTTCTGTGTTGGATAGGGTTAGAACTCTTATCTGTCCATTCTCACATAACCAACCCTTCTACTCGCGAAAGGCACCATCATCGCAACAACACACTGAGTCCATACGTACAAAATATACCAGTCTCAGGAACACGTAAAACGAACGTATAGATTCTTTCCTTGTTCGTTTCATTTCCAGATGGATGGCCAACTCGTTTCAAGCGCCTCCTCGTCACAGATCAGGAGAGCACCATCATACCATAACACACTCAGTATAAATGTATACTAGCTCATTTGCAAAACGCACCGCAAAAGCACAACACCACATTTTCAACCACCCAGGAGGACCCCCCTACCCCACTCCATATCCATACACCTATCTACTGCTCCTCCAGCAAATCATCTCCAGGCACATAATCCCCCCATCCCTCCTCCGCGAGATTCAAATCCTCCGTGAAGGTGAGTTCTCCAGCCTCATCTGCGGGAGGTGGAGGTGGTGCTGTGAATGCACCAGCCGGAGTGAAGGTTTGCATCCAGTCGTGAGGCTGGTGCGGGGGCGGAGGGAAGTAGAAAGGCGACTGGAGAGGTGGCTGCATGCCGAACGTAGGCATGAGCTGCTGCTGTTGTCGCTGCAGTTCCAAGTCGTGGAGAAGGACTTGGTTCATGTCGTGTTCGTCGGCGGAGAGAGGGAAGCCGTCGACGGTCGTCTGGTGGGCAGGGTCCTGTGGATTCATCTGCATATTTCGGAAGTAGTGTGTGTTATCTACCGCCACACTATTCTCCACTCCGCCCTGGCCAGCAGTGCTGTTTGAGGTGTCCTAAGCCTTAACAGCGACTGCGGTAGGTGCAGCGTCGTTGATACCATGCTCCCTCAACATGGTTCGTAGCCGCTCGTTTTCCCTCTGTAAGTCGTGGGCAGGGAAGAGAAGCTGTGGAGGCTGTGGAGGGGCCTGTTGCTGCTGCGCACCCTGCGCTGCGAGTTGACCTTAAAGAACTTTGATCTGTTCTTCGAGGTCTGGGATCCTCGCATGACTGGCCTTGAATGTCTCAAGGTCTCCTCGTCGGCAGCAGGTCATCACCAGGCTTTTGGCGTTCTGGTGACGATGACGAGCAAATCGCTCGCTCGCACTGGAAGCACCTCGGCTTGGCTTAACCTTGGATGATTCTTTTGAGGACAGAGCCTCACCCTTGGTGACACCTTCACCTTCACCTACTGCTGCTGCAGCCGCCTCATCGTCCTCCTTTTGCTGTCTCTCCAGCTTTTCACTAGCTTCGACAGCCGCAATAATATTGGAGGTGATCTGCGCCTCGTTTCTTGCCCAGTCTGTCATAGAAAAAGTAAGCTTGTGAACAAATAAGTGTTGCGAGAATCTGTAGAAAATTTACCATCTTCACCGGTAGCAACAGCACCAGAAGGTGAAGCAGAAGCTATTAGAAAATTAGAGAGTGTCGCAAAATATTTTCTGGTATTCTTACTTTGATTTTGACTGCTGTGTCCAGCAGAAACCTTCACCCACTTAGGTGAAGGTGCAGTGATCTGCGCATCATTGCTGGTAGAGTTTGAGGTCGACACAAGACCTTGGTCAATGCTGCCGGGCGTTTCTGCCACGGCGGGAGAAGGTATAGACTCCCAAGATTCGTCGTCTGCAGTTTGTCAGTGAAAAGATCATTATAAAGCTTTGTGAATACACTCATACCATTGTCGCCATCATCAGCGGCTCGTTTACGGCCTTTGACCATGGTGACGACCTTCTCACTTTGATTGTCGTCAGCTGTGGTTCAGTTCCAAGAAAGACAATGACAATCAGGTAAGTTGGGGGAGTGTCAGTGTTGTGTGCATGTGAAGGGGCATAAGGAGACACGGATCAATGATTACCTGGCCAAACGAAATGGCAGTGCCACTCGGGAGAACATTGTTGCGTTACCGAAGCTGATCCGGCGACAGGAAGGTATAGCGACGTGTAGGTAGAGAAGATTGCAGTGTCAGGACAAGAAAGCAAAGGTTGTGGAAGCATTAGTTGATTCAATCCCAATCGGGTTAGTGTCGTAGCCTTGCCGTCACTCATTACTACTCATGATTCAATACGCGTGTCGGAGAAGATTCAATATACCTATATGACATGTGACAGTGTCCGAAGAAGAGAAAACAATGTTTGACATGAATGGGTATTGACCCCTGAACGCCTGCGCTATGCTACCATTTTGTTGAAAGGTCTGGCCAAGTCATTACCTTCACCCTTTCGCATTGTACCTGTCGTTGAAAGCATTTACAGCTATCCCAAGTTAGCGAGCAGTCATAGGCTAGGATTAGGACTTACCAATAGCGATTTGCTTGTATAGCCAATTTCTACTGCCTTCATCCTTGATCGGAATGAAAGGACCATTGGCACCTCCTTTGAGGCCAACACTCATACCAGTTCGCTCCTTCGAGATCGTCTGAACGTCCGTCAACTTGATGTTCCATACTGTTTTGAGTTTCTGCGCTCGAATCATCAAAACACGCTCATAGGTGATCATCACCAACATCTCTTTGCCTTCGAGCTCGAGGTGAGCAATGTAATCCTCGTTGAAATACTTGCCATCATCACATGTCTTCAACCAAAATTGCCCAAGTGCTTCACGTTGGGAGTAAGGTCGAACTATACCATCCATGCCAATGAATCTGGTAAGTCTGACTCTGTCGAGGCCTTCGGCATCAAAGACTGTGGTAGTGTTACGCACGCCTTCGGCCAAGTTGCTGGCAAGGTCGAAAGCCCCAATGGCAGGCTTTGTTGCGAGACCGAGCATACCCTTGCCAACACCTTTGACGAAACCAAGAGCACCCTCTTTCTCAGCACCTTCAAGCGGATGTCTTGCCATCCCACCAATTCCTGATGCCATACTGGCGGCAAAAGCATTACCTCCAGACGTGACACCATAAAGTGCGTGCTTTGGCCTATTTCTGCTCCTAGCCATTCTTCTCGAAGCTTGGAATTCCTTGTCCATGGAAGCCGCAGCCAAGCCTTTCGAGATAGATCCAGTGAACTTCGCCATACTGTCACTAAAGCCAAAGACTGACTTCTTGACGAAACTGCTGGCGCCCTTCGCAATACCGAGTCCAAGATCTTGTGGTCTGTCAGTCATAATCAGACCTTGATATGGTTCATAGAAGATGTCGACGAATCCAGAGGTGACGTTGTTGAAGAGACCAACTGGATTACCCAGGAAGTCGGCAGACCCAAGGATCACATGGATCTGTCGCAAAACTTCTTGAGTGTAGAAGGATTGGATATTGGCAATAAGTGCTCCTACTGGCAGTCGGGCGTTTTCGAGCATAAGCGCGTTGAGTCTGATCGGAGCATCATTGACGTTGCCGATGGACATAGTCATAACGTTGACGAAGAACATGAACGGGTTCGAGCTCAGTGTATCCTCGGCATTGATACGCTCAGTTCTGACGAATGAAAGATCAAGCTGCATTGGCTGGAGGTGAAGTAACTCGAAATAAATGTCTTCACCCTGCTCTTCTCTTGTTGGCTCGGGAACATCAAGATCTTCATCGCACAATTTACCCTCTTTCTCCTCCGACCACGACGCACCAGGAACTTTAGTGAAGTCCAGTAAGGCGAAGATGAAGTCCTCGTCGAGTTCGATGGTGATTTGTTGCAGGAGCAATGTTGCGTACTTGATGTATAGGACACCATAAGAGTCATCTTTGACACGTGTGATCGCAGCGTGGAAGATAGGATGTGCTTCCATTTCTTTGCCCGTCTTGGGTACGACACTGGGATACAATAATATAGGAAATATACCTCCGTATAACTGATTGTCGATTTGTATCCATTTGACTGTCAGGTTGAGCGTTTGATACAGTTTGGAGTCGCCGTATTTGAAGTCAATATCTCTCAAGGTCAAATAGAGCAGTTCTTTGAGCTTGATGTTGACAAGCGAAATGCCAACACCTGCCAATCTCAACTCAGCTTTGAAGTTGACTTCTGACTCAACTTGCTTAACCTCAAAGCCAGCATTCAAATTCGTGGAGGATGATGTTGATGCTCCGGTCTTTTGTCGGTACAATGATTGTGAAGCTTTGTAGTTTGACAAAACAAGGGTGTTTGTCGGACCATCGGCCACGATGTTCACATCCACAACCTTTGGCGGAAGCCCTGACTCTGGAGGCGGCAAGCGGATCGGGATTAGATTACCAATTTCCTGTAGCTTGACATATCGTTCCTTTCCACGACACGTGAGCACAAGTTCTTTGTTCTTTGAGGCTGGATAGTCCCAGGCATATGGCATGATACTTCGTGGTGGAAGCTTGTACCGAATTGGTTTCCAACCACTGCCCTTATCTTGGTCGTCATCCTCACTTACGTGTGGGTTTGCTTGGAAGAACAAGAATTCGGTGTCACTTTCATTGCGCATTGAGAAGGGCCAGTTCTTGGTCTCGAGACTGAAATGCAAAAACAGAGTAGCGTTTTCCAGAATGACCTCAACCCGAATCAGTCGCTGTCGTTGACCGTGTTTAGCAAGCTTGACATGTGTCATACCAACGTTGGACATGTTAAACGGCGAAGACCATTGGTTATTTACTCCTGGAAAGCACATACACAGCTGCTTTTCGATACCTTGTGTCATGAAATAAACCGGCATAAGATCGTTGTTTTTGAGTTGCAGGATATCTGAGGATCCAGGCTCTCGAAGCTCAAGGTCTTCGCCAATCTTGTTCTTCAACATGAATCTTGGTGTGATTGTTACAACCTTGGTCACGTTGTACTTGCCTTCTCCTTCAGCAACAGAGACACCAGCATGGAACTCAGATCTATTGTTGGCAGCTGGCAAGACAACCTCATACGTGCTGCCTATGGCATCAAAACTCTGAGGTTTGCTCCAAGTCGACTCACCAATCTTCAGCATCGACCGGTTCTTCTGATCATCAGTAGAGTATGAGTATAGGTAAGGTAGTGCTTTGTGTTCTTCCCCGGACTGTGTTTGCAGACCTTGACTTGCAGCTGATTTGGAAGAGCCACCAAAGAAGGAAGATTTGCTTTGAATGCTCATGTTGAGTCCAGTCTTATTCAAGATGACATAAGGACTGTAAACTGAGACTTTGAACGCGCCGCCGCTGTCCTTGATATTTGTATAGTGAAGTTTCAATCTCAACTGGCCGTTTTGATCGTCTTTGAGCACAACTTCCTTTTCTCTTCGGAAGTCCTCTTGAGTATGACTATTGACAATAGCAAAGTCACTCTGCTTGTAAAGGGTATCTTCTAGCTCCACACTCAGAAGAAGAAGGTGAGAGAGCTCAACGACATGCACTGGGCTTACGCCTCCACGTCTCAAGAAGTTTGTCCAATCCTTCTTCGTGTTCTTGTCATAGATTCGATACTTAAAGTCATATGGTAACAGATTTTGAACCTCAATAGGCGCTGAAACTTGCAGCCGCATGTAAGGGTAGATTTTCACCATAGGATCGTTCTTGTCGTATTGTGCGTGCATCTGGAAAAAGAATGGTGGCGATTGGTCTCTACCTTCAGAACGACAAGTGATTGTTCTGGTTGGACGATCAATTAAGGACTTCCAGAACAGCTTTTCGTCTGACCAGCTGTAGCCAAAGCCTTGATCAGGGCGGAGCAATATAGAATGGATAAAGCATGCACCTATCGGTGCTGGCTTAGCCTCGCCTGGCGCGATCTTCTCGATTTTCAGTAGGTGACCTTCTTCTGGACTAAAGATCCCAACCTCAATAGGAATTTGAGTTTTGTTTTCCACCAGTAATGGTGAGCGGAAAGTGATATATTTGACATTGTCAGAGCCTAGTCTGACTTCGACCAACATTCGGTGTTGTATCTTGTCTTTTCGTGGCTTCAAGTTGTATAATGTCTCTCCTTCACGGCTCACTGGTATACGGCTGATGCTGTCGAAGCCACTACCTTCAATTTTGACTCCAACTAACCCAGCGCCACCCTCAGGCGTAAGATTCTCACGCATCGATGTAGGGTCCTCAAAACGCCAAGGCTTTTCCTCTCCGTCGCTCAGTTTTTCTGCGGATGCATTGTCATTCTTCTCATCCGCCCAGATACTGAGGTCGAAGCCAGTGTAGTTGCGGATGCGATATGGAGCGTCCTGAGTTCTCGGTTTTGATAGGATGTCTTCGTCGGTCGTCAAGAAGTCGAATGACTTGGATGCGAGAGCTATTGTGGCTGAAGTGATTGTGAGATCCATGTTCTTGTGTGAATATAGCTCTATTGCTAACAACTCAGGGTCCTGCTGCTTGGCCATGTGGAAGCCTAATTGCCACGGTTCGATCAAAGGTTCCCACGCCGACTTTGAGAAGTTGTATACGTTGATGAAAGTGTCGAGTTGAGCATCCACGCTCATGGAACCCGTCCAATCTCTGACATTAACATCAAACTTCTTGACACTGAAATCTAGAAGTGGCAATTCATGAAGATCACCGATCAAGATTACTCTGACTCCTTCGATTTGCGCTGTGAGTTCTTCGCGCTTCATCACGATTGATTGCTTTGAAGTGTCCGTCGGTTTGCTAGGTTTTGAGAAGGACTTCGATCGCTTCTTGGCAACAGTGCTTGCAGCTCCGGATTTGCGTCTCGTAGAGGGTGGTTTCGATGCCGCTTTGACTTCCTTCAACTTCTTTGGCTCATCATCCTCTAGTGTTTGCTGCAGTTGTTGCTGGGCCATGTTCGCCGTTGCCTTGTTGACAATTTGCATCGCTAGCAAGATATCACGCAGGGACAAGCGTAATACTAAAGGTTCAATATCTATATTGATTGATGTCAGAGAAGAACCATGGCCTTGCGGGCGGTTGTCCATAGATACTTGAAGGGTGAAGTCGTCGAGGATTCGTAATCGACTCGAGTCAAATTTGTCCATGCGGCATAGGAACATTCCAATCTTGGTGACTTGGAGAGTAGTAACGTTTTGTTGTGATACGAGAATCTCTTTTGTACCCAAGACAATAGCCTCGGTATTGGATATTGCAGGATTGGCGATAACAATGACCTGCGCGTCCACAACATTGATGCGGAATGAGGTAGTAGTGTTCGACTGTGGTTGACTTTCAGATTCCGTACCATCGACTTTCTGATCATCATCTAGCGCTTCTCCAGCACCGTTGACATCTCCAAGGTCGGATTGTTCCGCAATAGAGTTCGAGTCGTTAGTACCCAGGGCAGTATTGGCGAAAGCCTGGAGTGCGAAGAGGTAGTCCAATGCCACTATGATTCGGGGACTGTCGATTGTAAGCATGACAATCATGTGCTTGTCTTGGCCTCCGGACATGGATATGCTTGCCATGAACTGCTGCTGAACATCGTTGTTGATCAATGACATGATTTTCCGGAATTTGTTGGTTTCTTTCTGGCGACTGTCACGAATTGTGAAAGAGTGAACCAGGAGCTCGGCCTCCATGGCACCATCACTGACCATGCGTAGTTTAGCATTGGTCTCATTCAATGAGAACTTGGATAAGCTGACAGCTGCCAAGTCTTCGGTTGGCCGATCCTCGGAAGCCAAAAACAATTCTAAGCCAAACATTTCGGCCTTGAAGACCACATTAAGTGTCGTCCAGGTCTCATCGCTTGAGCCAAGCTCGGGAGCTTGGTATGACGGTCTTTGACTCTGCTCGTCGTGATCTTTCTCGACATTGTTCGCTTGGATTGGTGCAGTCACTGAATCCGGCAATTCCTCAGCAACTTGATCATCGGACTCGCTGTCCGTTGCAAATGCGGCAGGAATAGATTTGGACAGCTCTAATAAAAACTTGAATTGTGTCTGCGAGATTCGCAAATTGACTGGTGACATCGAACCTTCGACCTCAAGGTCGGGTCGTTCCAAGCCCTCCTGGTGTTCCAGATACCTGATCTTGAAATCCAGGTCCACCTTCTCGATCATCTCTAAGGTCTCCTCTTGTCCATCATCATAGTGAAATTGAGATGTCAGCCGGATGTGACGAATGCCAGCGCTCAACTTGTTAACCATTGGGCCATCCTTTTGGCCCTTGATCCCCACAAATTTGTTGCTTGCATAAATTTCGCCGAGGTATGCTGTCAGCAGATCTCTCGGTCGTTCTCCAATAATAGCACGAGGGAACACTACGATAGGTGTCCTGACCAAGATATCGAAATGCATTTTGGAAGTGCTCTGCTGAACCTGGCTAGCTTGACTAGCTGCGGCTTCACGAGCTGCATTGAAGATCGCCTGCATCTTTCCGAATTTGACGCCAAATTCCATGAGCTTACGGAATGGTTCCTCCAGAAAATTGATCTTGATTGAACCTGACCTCAAGAATATAGCGGTGTCGTAACCAGGGTAGTTCTCTTTTTCGGTGTTGAAAGTCTCATACTTGAAATCAGCTAATTCGTCTCCCTCGATTGCAATCAGACGCCTTAGGGGGGAGTCCTCAGGGGCGCCCTGATTGACATCGTCGACCAACGATAAGCTGCCTAGCCTGGCTTTGAGTTGCATGGTACCATCATCAATGAGCATTCCAACATCACCTGAGTTCAACGAGAGTGTTGCCAGTCTCACTCCATCGTTGTTCAGAATTAAAGCTATGCTCTTCAGCTGTGCTTTGATGCGAGTCTTGTCGGCTTGCGTGTTTTGCGATGACGCGGCAGGCGCAGAACCTTCACCATTGGCATCTTGAAGGGCTCGAGATTCATCTGTCGATGATGCAGCTTGATCGCCTGGACTTGTGAATGTAGTCAGTACAAAATCAAGCAATGTCAGCAAAGTTTTTCTGGTGACAACGATATTGATTGTAGACACGTTCACATCAAGATTCGTGGCAATACCCTCGTAAGTTGACATGAACTCTGGCGATTCTGGGTTGACCTTGATGAATTTGACTGTGAATAAGTCCTTGTTCTCCTCGGCAGCGAAGCCCTTCGAGGAGATAATTTGCTTAAACTCGGGCAAAGGCTCGTCTTCCACATGATCATCGATGTACAAGTTTTGCAGTATGACTTCTGCAACCATATCAAAGGGTCGAAGATAAAAGTCAAATTGAAAACGCTCAGCCACCAGTTCAGCAAGTAGCTGATCAGGCTTTGTGTCGTCGGAATCAGACTTGTAGAGTGATGCCTGAAGCTTTTCGACAACGAATTTGAGCTCGAAAGTACGTTGGTGAATGTTCCCCACGTGCTCATCAGGTTTCGTGGATTTCTGAACAGATTTTTCTGAATCCTGTGGCTTGACTGCCTGCTCTGCCTTCTCTTTTTCCTCTATCTCTTCCAAATCAGACTCATGATCGGTTATCGCTTCACTCTTCGGACGTTCAAGGAGCTGTACAGACTTCCGTTTGGCTCTTGCTTCTGCAATTGATGGTCGAGTATTTGACTCAGGAAGCTTAGTTGAGGTCTTTTCGTCGTCAGCATCGAATTTGGGAATGGCCGTGTCGATGAGCTTCATAAGATTTTTATATTTCATGTCTGACAAGGATGCATGAAGCACAGGCAAATTACCGCTGATTCGCGTCTTCGTGATGTTGGGATCCTTGGGTATGATAGAATTCTCAAGAAGGAATTCCATATTGATTCGGTCGATGAGATGCATGTTCTTTGAGTGGCTCTCCGAGTCCAGTTCGGCTCTTGTCGCCTCGATGCCGGGCCCGATCAACACCTGCGTTGATTTCAGCTTCAGATTGAATTTGTCATACATCAGACTTTCGAGCTGCTCGAAGTCTTCATCCGAGTATTGTTTTTTCTGCTTCGACTGGATGTCCTTGAGAGTATTCTTGTCGATCAGGTCGCTTCGCAAGCTGAGGTGGCCAGCATCTACTATCATACACAGCGTGCTCTTTTCCGTGATTTTCTCGGGGATGATGATGATTGGCGCCTGCAAGTCAATACTTGCGTTGATGGTCTTGTGTTCTTCCAGCGCAAATTCTAGGCCAGCACGAGTTTGCTGACGAATCTCCTCAATGGACGCCCCAGCAGTCTCGAGCAGAGCGCCAATCGATTCCATGTGCCGCTCAGGTGGTTTGAAGAAGCGTGCAATATCAACGACGAACGCTGGATTGTGGATGAATTCCAGACTCTTAAGCTTGAGGTTGATGTTGGTGTCAGCGCTTTCATCTAAAGGATTGTTTTCAAACACAAGATGGAACAAGCTTTCGTCCACATCCTTTTCCTCTGCCTTCTCGTCGTCGGCTGTGTGGAACTCTTGGTCATCCTCCAGGTTGGCGTCGTCCTTTGACCGCTCTTCCACACCCTTGACTTTGACGATTTGAGGGTACAAGGTGCCTTCAGTGGTTCCATCATAAACTCGGAGCCCACCCAAAGCAAGATCTGCAAGAAATGAGTCTGTCCTCTGGAGTGCTTTGGCACGAAAGTTGTCGAACACCAGTTTCAGCACCTCGTTCGCTTGGCCATGGGGGTCACGTTTCAGCGTGAAGCTGCCAGTGCGCAGGCTCGACTCAATCTGCAATTTGATTGCTTCGCGAGGAGCATCAACACTCTCGGCGAGGGCCTTTTTCTCGTCCCAATCGATTGCAGCATAGAGTTCTTTGCGTTGCTCATCCGTCATTCCTGCCTCACCATCCTGGTGTTGTTCTTCGGCGTGAGCTGCAGGTTTCTTTCCCCACACCCATTGACCCCATGACTGCTTTTGTGGCTGCTGCTTCTTCACTCCCACATTCTCCTTCTTCAGTTGATTTCGAGCCAATGATCGCCAAAACCGTAGATCTTCGTAAGAGAGTTTGAACTCCAGATCATCAACCTCTTTTTTCTCTTGTTCAGTGAGCTGCTGTTCCCTCTTTTTCTTCTTGAACAGCTCGATATAGCGAATCCTCATATCCCGACGTTCCTTGAAGTAAGCCCACGACCATTTTCGATTACGATCGTGGATTTTATTGAGAACTGCAGTACCAGCGAATTTCACCCAAGCGCGTGGATCCTCTTTTGGCGTTTTGTTAGGTTGATCCTTCTTGTATTCCTGGTGTCGGATGAAGTAGTGCATCAAGTCCACAAGCATCAACGCATCTCGGTACTGATCCTCATCGATGATAAAACCCAATTCCTGGAACAGCAACCGGGCTTTGGTTTTCGCTTTATCAATCTTCCCGCTCTTGTCCATTTCGATACCTGCACGTCCACTGACAGGCTTTAGTAAGTATTGGCTGTTATCAGCATTCTCAATGCCTTCCTTGAACTTCTTGACCATCTCTTGTGGATCGAGTCCTTGGCCATCAGCACCAACCTCATCGCCTTTGCCAGTCCCGAAAAGCTTAGCATCACTATTCCAATACATAGCCAACGAGTTCAGGACAGCAAGCTTATGGGTTGTCCCAGCTGTCGACTGAACGAATGTAGGTTGCCAATTCTCATCCGTGCTGACAGCACTCATTTCTTTCAGGGTCAGACCAACGGCAAAAGGGTGACCTGGAGTTGCAATGGCATCTTCGTAGCGAATATGGACATTCTTGATACTGATCTGTAAATTATCCACAATGGCTGTGGTAAGGCTGGAAGTAAAACTTTGCTGCTTCTGTTGCTCCTCTTTGCTGAGACCTTCTGTGTTGCGCTCCTTTAGTAACTCGGCACTTTCGAGTTTCTCTAATTTTACTGCGACGGTTCTCTTCTCTTCCTCCACGGCATCATAGTTGTCCTCCATTTTCGGTGCAGCAAGCAGAAAGACATCCTCAATATTAACTCGAACTGGCTTTCCACGAAGGTTCGACCATGGTATTGACAAGGTCAATTTACCCAGGCGTCCTTCGACCACGTTGATGGGTAGATGTAGCTGATCAAGTGCCTCTCGACGCAGTTCCAGGTCCCTTAGCTTGACATCACCAGACCAGATACCAACATTAAGCTGCTTGGGATCAAAGTTCTTGACATACATGCCCAGGAACCGATTAAGGAGGTTGGCAACGAGACCCTCCAACATCTTGGCGGCGGGTGACCTTCACCCAGGTCCGGGACGGTACTTAACTCAAACTCTCGTTGTTCTCATCGAAGAGGCGGATTATGAACGCAACTGGTTGTTCGGAGTCTCACTGGAGTCCAAGCACCTGTTTTGGGACGAAAACCCACAGCCACAACTTAATGTGGCGCGCATAGAAGAATAAAGTTGCTGCCTGTTTTGGCAAGTCGAATGTATCGGAGAGTTGTATATAAACCCAGGAGAGTGGCACAATGGAATTAAAATACAGAAAAGCGTTTTAAGGCATTGATTCACATTTGGCAAACGACATATCAAACCAAAGCCTCGCTTGCTTAAGGGAAAATGAGGGTTGCTTCTGCTCACGAGGACGCGGACGTAGTGAAAACCTGAATGAGAAAGACGGGGAAATCAATGTGTTGCTGTTTAGGTGCCATGACGTCGTCCTTTGGTTTCATCTGATCCTCAACTGAGGAAGGTGCACACTTCAGCCTCATGTGGCTTGGTGGGGTTTTATCTTCTTCCTATTCTTTCTCACGTGACTCGGAGCTGGAGCTTGGGATTGACTTCAATGTTGCAAGCCCTGGGCTCACACCACCCGACACGCACATAGACCACGAACCTGACTCTCCACTCCTTTCTGTCGTGTCGACGCCCTCTGCTGGCTGATTATAGGCTTCACGGCAGCTTACCTGTCCAGCAAATCTCGATTCCACGTTTATAAGCCTGCAAAATGTTTCGCACAACTGCTACCCGAGCAGTTCCTAGCACCCTTTTCGCCCTTCGAACGCCAGCAGCGAGGACGAATATAGCTCGAATCGCGCAGCAAGCTGCCTTCAGAACCTCTACACGACCAACAAAATTCTCACCGGTCCTTGCACTCGCTGTACAAAAGCCGATTCAAAAGTCCTTAGTCCGATATGCCTCCGGTAAGGTAGTTCTCGGACAAGATACAGAGGGAGAGAAAAGACTGCAAAGTGAAAAGGTCACTGCCCTACCTGATGACGTTACAGAAGACTCTGAACAACACAACGCGACGGTCCAGTCCGGAGCAAAGCCAGAAGGAAACGAAGATGTGGATATGATGGCTGGTATCCGAGGAGACTTTGTACGTCCCTCCAAGCAAGAGTAAAAGTTTACCAAGCGTGACATATCTGACTGGTGCAGACTACGATTGTCGATACTTTTACACTGAAAGACGTTCCAACAAAAGCCATGTACATGGGACTGGCTGGCGTAGTACCTTACCTTGTCACCTCTCTCTCCACGGTTATCCTCTCCTTCGATATCCAATATGCAGCGAACCACGGCCAGGGACTGCTGTTCTCCGGCAACGTCTCCGAGCAACTTCTCCACATCATTGAGCCTCTTCAACTTGGCTACGGAGCTTCAGTAGGCACTCCTCTTCCCCTTCTCCCATCCAACCGCTCTAACATAACATACCAGATCATTTCCTTCCTCGGCGCCATCCACTGGGGCCTCGAATGGGCCAAATACGGCGGCGAACAAGGCTACCCCCGCTACGCCATCGGTGTCGTCGCTACCGCCGTCGCCTGGCCAACCCTCCTCCTGAGCGCTGAAGTCGGTCTAATCACCCAATTCCTCGCCTTCACATTCCTCTACTACACCGACGCACGTGCCTCCCGCGCCGGCTGGGCACCCCAATGGTACGGCATCTACCGATTCGTCCTGACATTCATCGTCGGTGTCTCCATCGTAGCGTCTCTGATCGGCCGAGGCCAGATCGCGGATCTGATCAGCAAGCCTATCGGGCCAGCGGAGCGATTGCGAGCAATGAGAGATGAACAACTAGCTCAATTGGAGGCTGAAGATGCGGAGAACAGGGCGAGACTAGCAGGTGGTGGTGCGGACGAGGACGAGGACGAGGAGGAAGACGATGATGAGTAGACACTCTCGCTTTTCATTAGAGATACTGCAGTGTTGAGTGATGGGATGGAATGGTGTGGTGCACAAAGAGGGTTTAGTTGCTTTCGAGGGCTATGCACAAGGTTTTTAGTGCCCTGGATTAAAAGGGTGCCCTGGACAATTGTATATATCTAAGATCGATCTCTTTTGTCGAGAGCGAAAGTTTGAAAACACAAAAATAGTTTGAAAATGCTCCTGGTTCGCCGCACGCTTGAGTGGTAAGCTTTCTCCTGGCTACATGTTACCATTGACAGTATTGGTACCATAACTGTCCACTGCGTCTGTGCTTCAACGAGTGCGACTGAATGCATCTTGGCGTTATGAGTGATGCCGCTTCCTCTTCTATCTCATCAATGTAGAGAGACACACCGTGAGCTCACATGTTGCTCTATGTCATTGGTTGATTCACTGGTTCCCATTCGCACCATTCCGCTCCGCCTCTGCGAGTCTCTCCTCCCACTCAACCCTCAACCTCTCCATACCCTCCCAAACCTGGCCTCCCAGCTCCACAAAGCCCTGCACATCCTCGCCAGTCGCTTCCGTAGCGCCCGGCTTTCTCCCTAGGCCATGCACACCACCCCACCAGTCCCGTACATACGGCAATCCACTCCCGTTGACGCCCCAATTAGCTACCTCTGTTGGTCGTGCTGTTGCACGTCCAAGACGATCTACTGATGTGCCCCACTTGACTCGGCCGTTGGTCACGCCAGTTACTGTTGCGCTTGAGGAGGGAAAGGCGGCGATTTCTGCTTCGTGAATGGATGATTCAGGGGTTAGAGCGAGCCATGTTGCGGCTTGCGCGGCGGTGTAGGGCTCTACAGTTGCCCAGGGAGAGCCGAGCCAGCGAGAGATATAGTTGGCAAGGACTTGGGCATATTGGAGGAACCAATAGAGTGCTATGACGGACGTCACGAGTACACCGGGGTGGTAGAGGTGGAAGGTCGGTGGACTGTTAACAGGCCGTTTCACTCCCTTCGACGAGCCCGTGAATGCTGCTGATTGTTCTGCAATTGCTGTATATGCTGATACCCTATTCTGGGTCGAAGGCTGGTTTGCGGTCAGACTTAGGATATCTGTCATCCTCTTGCTGTGCTCGTATGCTGCACCTGTAAGGACGCCCTGGAAGTCGCTCCCGTTGAAATGATGGTGTTGTGGTTCAACCGAAGACACCCAAATGACTTTAGCTGGGGATGTTGAACCGCACGCTCTCAACAGAGGCATGAGCCAATGGAGGAGCATGTAGTGGCCAAAGAGGTTTGCACAGAATACCTCGCCCAGAGGGGGCTCTTGATCAGTAGTCGATTCTGGTGAGAGTTGTGGTTTTGTGATAGCACCGACTATACCAAGCTTGTAGGTGGGCCATGTGGTGGCAGTTATATACCCAGTTGTCATCGTCCAAATTGCCTGAGGCCAGTTGAGGCCGCTCCACCCTCCTATTCCCGCATTGCAAATGACTCCATCAAGATGCGGAAGAGAAGACCCATTGAGTGTGCGGGCCAGCGCAAGGACAGAGGGGAGGTTTGTAAGGTCGACTGATTCGGGTTGAAAGGTGATCCGAGCATGATTGTTGGAGGGATGGTTGCGATGCAGGTGCGATTCGAGGGCTTGTTGAGTGTCTTGACTCTTGCGACGGGTTCGAGTAGTGAAGATTATATTCAGCGGGGATGTCGGGGACTGGGTATGGAGGAAACCGTCAATTAGGCGGAGGCAGATTCCCAGGCCTAAACCGCTGAAGCGCTATCAGAAGAAGAGTTACTGACTTCAACGACATTCTAATTACCTGTTGGCTCCTGTGACTAGGACATGAGTTTTTAGTATAGACATTCTTGAGCTTGACGAGCTCACACTGATAGGTACTACATTTTGCAAGCTCAGCGACGATTGTACTAGCTGTAAGACAGCAGATTTCAGGCGTACCTGCCCTCGGACGATTTCGTGTAGGTAATGTGAGGCTAGCCAATCACGATGTGACACTTGTGAACTCACTTCTACCAATGCTGTGATCGTTGACTTACTATTCTTCTCTTCGATTA
>Ga0115846_100132_pt1 | contig 34009 bp, 27 predicted proteins | sample InSIn5gowninarea_2_FD_83860 | JGI IMG/M metagenome (GOLD analysis project Ga0115846, IMG submission 83860) | reverse complement strand
AATTAGTCTATAAATGAAAGTGTAAGCATTCCACCTCAAGAGTAATGTGGCAACGCAGGAACTGAAATCATTAGACCGTTTCTGAAACCAGTAGTGAAGTATGTTATTTAATTCGATGATCCACGAAAAACCTTACCACAATTTGAATAATAATTATATTTAATTATATACATGCGTTGCACGGCTGTCTTCAGTTAATGTCGTGAGATTTGGTTAGATCCATTAAATTAACGTAAACCCTTACTTTATTTATAAAATCTATCCATAAAAATAAAGTAGTTCTCCGCTATATTGGATAAGATAAAAGGGACTAAGACAAGTCATCATGGCCTGAATATTGTGGGCTATAGACGTGCCACATATGCCTTTACAAAGGGATGCAAAAATGTGAATTTGAGCTAACCCCCTAAAATAGGAAATAACATTTATTGTAGTCTGAAACTCGACTACATGAAAAAGGAATTACTAGTAATCGTGAATCACCATGTCACGGTGAATTTAATCTCAGATGGGTACTAACCACTCGTCAGGCGCTGAAAGGAGTATGCGCAATAAGTTTGGTGATTGTTAACTTATAATTTAAGTAATTAGGCTTAAAGATGTTTTCAAGTAATCTTCGTATGCGTGACACTAATTGGTGTTAAGTCGAAATATGGTTCGTGTAGTGGAAGTTGCACGGGATTTATGAATATTAACAATACCCCCCCCATTCTCCCCACACCCTCAAGGGAGAAAAAAAAATATATAGGAAGGTCCCGTTTGTTGGTATGACGGGTTGAGCTGTAAACTCAATAGCTAAAGCTGTCAAAGGTTCAATTCCTTTTCTTCCTATAATTACATGTTTTTTTCTTATGTAATAAAAAATTATATATATTATAGCCTTTATAGCTCAACGGTAGAGCGGAATACTGTTAATATTTTGATAGATGTTCGATTCATCTTAGAGGCTTTTACATGGTTAATTTAAATTGTTAAAAAGGATTATAATTAGATCTTTAAAATATATTATCACATGGGATATCTCTTATAAGCGCGTTAACTAAATGGTATAGTGTTGTGCTACGGACACAATTGTTGCAAGTTCAAATCTTGTACGCGTTTTACTTATATATAATTTTTATATCATTTTTGGAGTTTTTCTCATATTTTTAATTTGTTATTTCCCATTTTCCACCTTTACTCTTAAGGGATAAGGGAGAAGAAATAGGTAATAACGAGGTATAATAATAGATAGATAAAAAAGATTATAAAATTCTTATTAGCTTAAGGGTAGAACACGATCTTCCTAACATCCATGTCCTAGTTTAAATCTAGGATAAGAATATTTTTTTGGCCTTTAAATTAGATATTACATATTACATTCTCTATTATTTTTAATATATAATCTTTCTTTATTCTTATTTCGTAAGAATAAGCAAAATGGGAGATTACATATTAATATCCTATTAGATTATTTATTTTTTTTATAGATACAGTATTTTCTTTATCATTATTTCGTAAAAATAAGCAAAATTAAATATGTATCTATAATTATACATGTCTAATTTATTTTTTTATTAATTATAAAAAATATAATTTTTATTCATTTGAAAAACCTATCATTAAATGATCTTTATATTTTATTATTGGTTTTTATTATATATTATTGGTTTTTTTATTTAGATAAGCTATTGCTTTTATCTTTACAATGCTGTTTCCCTTTATTTATTATTATTTGAAATACTGTATGTATTTTTTAGGTTAAATTTAGAGAGAGAGAAAACGGTTATAAGAATATCTCCCATAAAATATTATAAGCTAAAAAGGAGAATGCTCTATTTGAAGAAAACGATAAGGCTCTATATGAAAAAGAGAATTAAAAAGAAATACAGATTTTAATTTATATATTACATTCTCTATAATATACATAACTATAATCTTTTCTTTATAATTTTTTTAAGAAGAAGAAAAATGAGATATATATTTTATATATTTTATATGTCTAGTTTATTTCTTTTAAATGAAACTTTTACCAATGGTTACTGATCTGAACTCTTGGATTTTCTTTCTCTAGCTTCAATACTATGCGGAATTTTCGTTATCATTAGTAAAAACCCTATTGTTTCTGTTTTATTTCTAATAGGTTTGTTTTTAAGTATATCAGGTTATTTAATAATGCTAGGAATAAACTTTATTGGTTTATCCTATTTATTAGTGTATGTAGGAGCTGTATCTATCTTATTTCTATTTATTCTAATGTTAATAAATGTTAGAATATCTGAATTGTTAAGTGATACTAGTAATAGTATACCTTTAGCTATATTATTAGGGATTTCTTTTAATTATCCTGTATATCAAATATTACCATATAGTGTTGCAGCATTTAATAGTTATACTGTTAATTTAAATAATTCTTTAAATGATCTTTGATATAATAATAACTATAGTGACTATTTAAATAAATTTTTTAATTTTTCATCTTTTTTTTTCATGAAAAAAAAAGATGAAGATAGCGGAGTAATAGCATTTGTAACATCTAAAACATGGGACGGAAGCTTAGGAGAAACTTCTCATATAACTAGTATAGGTAACATAATGTACACTAGTTATTCTATATGACTTATAATAACATCAATAATATTATTATTAGCGATGGTAGGTGCAATAGTTATAACAATAAAACAAAAAAGTTAATTCATTTTTCTTTTATTAATAAAAAAAGAAATTAGCTCAATTGGTAGAGCATCCGTTTTACACACGGCAGGTTAAGTGTTCGAATCACTTATTTCTTAAGTGTATAATGTAATTAAAAATAATAATTTTATTACTTATTATATAGAGAGATCTTAGCTTAATGGTAAAGCATGTGACTTTTAATCACTCTAATGCGGGTTCAAATCCTGTAGGTCTTAACGGCTATAGGTTAATGGTAGACCATTCGTCTTCCAAACGATGTGTACCGATTCGAATTCGGTTGGCCGTATATTTATAATAATACACATAGAGTTAGTAACTTAATTGGTAAAGGGCTTCCTTGTCGAGGAAGAAGATGCCGGATCGAGGCCGGTCTAACTCGAATTTAAGAATAGTGTATTAGAGGTAAAAGTTTATAATGTTATATGGTACAAGGAAAAGTTGCTATGGGTAAGGCGAGATATTTGCTAAATATTGTGTTTTTACACCTGGATGTTCGAATCATCTCTTTTCCGTATATTTATAAGGGTATTTTTTGTATCCCCTTTCTCACCCTCACCCTTAAGGGATAAGGGATATAAAGAGTATAGTTTAATGGGTAAAACGGGAAATTCCAAACTTCAAATTATCAGTTCAAGTCTGAATGCTCTTGTATGTAAATTAGACATAACACTTTATGCACATTTATCCTTTATCTCTTCTCCCTTATCTCTTCCCCATGTCCCTTCCCCTTCTATAGATAAAGAAGTAATAGCAACTGTGGTGTATAAAGAGTATAGTTTAATGGGTAAAATAGGAAGCTTCAAACTTCAAATTTCCAGTTCAAGTCTGGGTGCTCTTGTGTATATAATTCTTATATCATTTTTCTGGTTTTTCTCCCAGAAAAAAAAAAGGGTGAGATTTTCTCCTTTTTTAAATTTCACTTATGTAGAAGGGAAAGGGACAAGGGATAAGTAATCATGAGGTATAATAAAAATAAATAATTTGAGGTTATTTAACTTAACTGGTAACGTGCGTTTTTTAACCTCAAATGTTCTTCAATATTGGCCCCTTTTTTTAAAGTAAATATATATGTTAAAGCCCGATTAGTAGAAGATAAATATGCTGTTTAATTAACAACATAAATAAGTGCGAATCTGACGTTTGGCTCTGAGATTATAATTATTTATACAGGAAGATACAAAAGGTAGTAAGCCGATTTTCTGATTAAAATGCTTCACATAGGTATTAGCATACTTCCCTACTGTTGTTATGACACTCTCCAAGGTTGGGAGCGGGCTTAATACTTCCAGTACTACAATAATAAGATATATAGAGAATAATAATAAATTTAACGGTATATATCTTATAAAATAGGTTGCACCTTCATACTATATTTCGCCCTAAAATATTTAAAAAGTATCTCTAAATTTTTCGCTTTAAGTCGTTGCTGTTTTTAGCCCTTTACCAAAAAATAACTTTTATATATGTATATATAATATAGAGGTTCCTTAGCTTAATAGGTAAAGTGTACTTTTGATAAGAGTATGTTCGACGTTCGAGTCGTCGAGGAATCACATGTTTATTTTTAAAATTTGAGTTTTATTATCAAATGCCGTCAATACAAGACAAGATAAATCAATAATTTCTATATTAGTTATTGCATTTTTATTTATGTCCTTTATTCTTCATTGACCAGTATGTCCTGTTTTTACCACAGTACATTTAAGATTATACTTTTCTTTAAGAATATTACTTAAAAATTTACAATCTTCAAATGTAAAACTGTGGGTTGCAAGGTAAACATTTTTATTAGAACCATACTGTATTAATCAGTGAGCTAAACCAAGTGGTGTTATAAACTCTCCTATTCAATTAGGGACTTTTTGACATTAACGCCATTAATACTAATATATAAAAAATCATATATTCATTCAAACTTTGAATAAAGGATTATTCTTCTTTTTACAAACTATTATTTTGTAAATTTCTTCTAGATAGATTATCAAATTATATAAGGTATTAAAAAAATCAGGTAATGCCTGATTAGAAATAACTGAACAAGTTATACTAGTATTAGAAAATATGGGTTATAGTAAACAAGATTTATAAAATTATGTTAGTTATTATAGATATTTCCCTTCAATATGGATTTGTAAAATCGAAGAAATAAAAACTTAAAAAATTTAAATAATAAAAAAAAGAGAATTGGCTGAGTGGTCTATAGCGGTAAGCTTGAAACTTATTTGGTTTAAAACACCACATCCGTTCGAATCGGATATTCTCTGTTTTTATTATCTATATAAATTCTATTCCCATAAGGGATCCCTTATGGGTTACGGGTTAGAGCCAGGTTGGTTAGGCGCCTCATTTGGGTTGAGGAATAGTTATGTTCGAATCATAATGACCCGATAAATAAATTTTATTTTATATTTATAATATGGATATGTAATGTATTATTTCATTATTAATACATGTTGATATAATGGAAAGTATATAAAGAAACTATTTTGGATAAATAGCTATATATCAAAGAGATTGAGTTATGAGCTCTCCCTCTAGGCCCCCCCCATCTTCCGGGGTGGGGGGTGGTCGGGCTCGATGTACTCTTAGAGAAATTCTGTGAATAAACGAAGTGAATTGAAATATCTTAATAACTTCAGGAAAAGAAATCAAACGAGATTCTACAATTAGTGTGAATGAAAGTGGATAAGCCTATAAAATAAGTAAAATGGATTATTAATCTGTTTGAATATAGGGGAACCTTCCTCTAAGGCTAAATATGATATATAAGCGATAGTGATAGTACCGAAAGGGAAGTTTTGAAAAAGTAGTTTTATAAGCAGCTCAAGTAAAGTTTAAATAAATAATAAGAGCGTACCTTTTGTATAATGGGTCAGCAAGTTAATATTAGATGCGAGCAGAAATGCCTAGATAAACCGATTATGAAATAATGAAGTAGTATCTAAAATTAGACCCGAAGCCTAGTGATCTTACCATGATCAGGATTATAAAAGTCCGAACGGGTTATCGTTGTAAAGATATCCGAAGAATTATGGTAAGTTAGTGAAAGACAAAACTGACTAGGATAGCTGGTTTTCCGCGAAACCTATATAAGTAGGTAATTCAAATAACATCATAGCAGGTACAGAACTGTGATCTCAGACAAAAAGGTTAAATTTTTTGTACACATCGGGGGATCGTGAAGATTTTATCGGTGAGTATTTGCTCTCGGAAGGGCAATGATGATTGTTGAATAATCAGACATAGTACGATAAGGTTGTATGTCAAAAGGGAAACAGCCCAGAACAAGAGTTTAAGGTTCCAAAATTATTGTTAAGTGAAATTAAGGAAGTTTTTTTCAAATACAACCAGGAAATAGGCTTAGAAGCGGCCATTTTTTGAAGACCTCGTAACAGAGCACTGGTTTAATAAATTAAAAAGTTAATTTTTAAGTTAAAAGCGCCGAAGATATAACGGATCTAAACAATATACCGAAACCTTGTCCATAAATATTAATAAATATTTGATAGTATAGCATTCACTACACCTCCCGTTAATGGATAAACAAGGGATAAAGGATAAGTGAGAATTATTATATTTGTGGGGTAGCGGAACGTTGGGCGCAAATCTGTTTTAATCTTTTTAAGATTAATTAGAAAAAAAAATAAAGAGAAAATTCTCCAAGTGGTTAATAAGCAAGAGAGTGGAAAGAGTACTTTTACTAAAAAAGTATTCTTATTAACCAGATAACCCAAGTGATAATGCTGACATGAGTAGCGAAAAAGGGTAACCCCTCGCCTAAAGCTTATGGTGTTGATTAAAAGTAACGGCCTCTAAGTTTACAGACCTGTCCTAAAGGATTAAACGATGAGTAATTCTTCCATTAGTGTTACAACCTTAAGACTGAAAGTAAGTTATATGTTGAAGGGAAGAAACTAAATAGATGACTCGTTAGACATTGTGCTGTTTTAGTCTGAGTAATAAGTGTTCTGGAAAAACACTAATGACTCTAAGAGTGGAGTGGAAAAAACTAAATAGATGACCTGAAGCCTTAGTTTACAACCGTACCTAGAAACTAACCCCAGTAAGCTAGTAGAGAATACGAAGGCGTTTGAGCTAACAATCATTAAGGAACTCGGCAAATTGACTCTGTACCTTTGTGTAGAAAGAGTACCGTTCTTCCTGATTAATATCAGATAAAGAATAGGGAACATATAATGGTGTTGTACGACTGTTTAATTAAAACACAGCACTTTGCGTAAGATGATAAATCAAAGTATTGAGTGTGAGCTCTGCTCGATGCCGGCTGGTTAACGGATTTACTTAGTTGACTAAAATAGGCTAGGTTTTGAAGGAACCCCCGGTTAATAGCGGCCTTACCTATAAGGGTCCTAAGGTAGCGGAATACCTTGGCATTTAAATGATGTCTTTGCATGAATGACATAACGATACAACAGCTGTCTCAATGATTGGCTCAGTGAAATTGAATTGGCAGTGAAGATGCTGCCTAGATCTAGATAGACGAGAAGACCCCATGCAGCTTTACTGTTACTAATGGTCAGGTATGATATAGCAGGTTGTAGTGTATAAGGTAATTGATAAGATAAAATTGAAACACCTTTACTTAGTTTATCATACCAGTAGAAAGTAAACATCTACTATAATTATCCAATAGGTAATGGAGACTACTATTAGGAGACGGTTTATGCGGGGCACAGATCCCACAAAAAGTACCTGGGTATATCCAAAGTTAATTTTTGTAAAGTATTAAACAAACACATAACGGCTTTTTTTTTAAGATAAAGTTATTTTGTTCTCATAAGAACAAAGATGTTTTTTATTTTTAGTTTGTTATTGGTTATTTCAATATATTGAAAAACTAATTCATTTCATTTCATTTTCTATTGAGTTAGAATTATAATATTTATATTAAGTAAGATTTTAACTATATGGGAAATAGATGTAAATAAAATACTAATTAATAAAAAATTAACAAATAAATGTTAGTAGTGTTTTTAGTTGTTTTATTAGTATGATATTAATAATATGATCTTTATATTTACTATAAAAGTTTAATGGCTTAATCTTGCTTTACTGTTTGACTTACACGTCTTTCAGTCGCGTAATGCGGGGCATAAAGATCGCAAGACGCAGAAAGGAAAGGTCTTGTCTTATTGAAAAAGCTACGCTGGGGATAACAGGCTGATTGCGCCAGAGAGTACAAATTGAGTGCGCAGTTTGGCACCTCGATGTCGGCTTAGCTCATCCACATGAATGCAGGAATCATGAAGGGTTCGACTGTTCGTCGATTAAAGAGCTACACGAGCTGGGTTAAATACGTCGTGAGACAGTATGGTTTCTATCTTCTAGATCGAAATAGAGTAAAATAAGGATAGCCCCTTCGTACGAAAGGAGTTGGGTATGGAAGCCTATGGTTTACCTGTTGTTTATGGGCTTAATATTAGTCATCATCTCCCCTTATGGGAATGTTGAAAAAAGTAAGGGTATTACTTTACTATAGTAAATATACATAACATAGGCACGGCAGGAAAGCTATGCTTGTTAAAGAGAAGTGCTGAATGCATCTAGGCACGAAACTTACCTTAAAATACTCTTAAATATATGTAGTATAACACTACTAAAATGTTACTTTTATTATAAATCTTTTTTTTTTGAATTTTTTTTAAGAAAAAGAAATTTTTCTTATATTTTTTTTCAGAAATTTTTGATTTTTTAATAAAAGCCATTTGATAGGCTTTAGCTGGAATGATTTTAATTTCTTTAGGTATAAAGTTACTAATTTTATTATAAACTAAATAACATACATATCACAAATATTATTTATTAGGCCCGGTTAGCATAATTAGTAATGCATCCGTTTTGTAATCGGAAGACTAAGGGTGCAAACCCCTTACTGGGCTTTCTTCCATTTGTTTTTTTTCTAGATAAAAAAAACAAATGATATATATATATCATATATATATATGCGGATTGATGTAATAAGCAACATAACTGGCTCATGTCCAGTATATAGAGGTGCAAATCCTTTGTCCGCACTATTGTTTTAAACTTATTAAGGCTATAGCTTAATTGGTAAAGCAAGCTGCTCATGATAGCTCAGATGAGTGTTCGATTCATTCTGGCCTTATTATATGTAATTATATATATTGATCCGAGTGCTGGAACTGGTAGACAGGATAAACTTAAGATTTATTGATATAATATCGTAAACGTTCAAGTCGTTTTTCGGATACATATATAACTGCCATAATTATAAGTGTTTATAGCAGTTTTTTATATCAAAAAAATTAAAAAACATTTTTATAATCCTTTATTTATATCCCTTTAGGGAATAATAGTTTATGATTATACTGGAGGCAAGGACCCAATAGTCAAGTGGTTAAGACATAACGCTTTCACCGTTACATTCCTGGGTTCGAACCCCGGTTGGGTTAATTTAACACCATTATGATAATGGCTCTTATATCTTATTTTATATAAAAGACAAATCAAAAAATAGGGGATATAGTTTAATTGGTAAAACTGCGATTTTGCATATCGTTATTTTAGGATCGAGACCTAATATCTCCAATTTATTTCAAAAAAACTAGTTTTAATAGACCTAATATCTCCAATTTATTTTTATTTTTTAATACTAGTATTAATAGACATAAGCTCGAGAAGCTCAACCTGGTGGAGCGGAACTCTGAAGATGTTTAGGCTATAAGTTCAAATCTTATCTCGAGCATTATTTTGTATTTATCACTGGAGAAGAGGGGTATAAAAACTTACACTTTTTATATCCCTTAAGGGTAGGGGTAAGAGAATGTAAAATTAATGGGTATGCTGGAATTTGGTAGTCAGGTCTCGCTTAGGACGAGATGTATTTTTAATTGCGTGTAAGTTCAAGTCTTACTACCCATAATCTATAGAGCATAGATTGTTAAATATATAGGTTCTCTTAAAAGGAGAAATTAATTATTTATTATATAATAGAAAATGAATTAATATATAATAAACTTATATTTATACAGATAAGTTTTTAAGCTTTTTATCTCATCTATATTTAAATATAGATAAGTTTTATATATAATATAAAAGTTTACTTTATAAACAAGTAAAGTATTTCCCAGTTACTACAGATAAAAAGAAAGATTAAGAAAAAAATTATTTTTTTATTTTTATACTGAATAATAAAAAACTAGTTTATATATAAAATATATTTTTTTATACACAAAAGAGATAATAATATTCTAATACACACAATATAAAGGGTAGTACAAAGATTAATACACATAATATTATAACATATGTTGTAGACTAATCGGTAAGTCATAAATTTTTGGTATTTACTATTGAGTGTTCGAATCACTCCAACATAAATATATATATACTACTACTTTATAGGTGGATATAGTTCAATAGGCAGAACAACTGTATGTGGCACAGTAAGTTCCCTGTTCAATTCAGGGTATCCTCCCTAATAATTTTTAATTTGTTTACCTTAAATAAAATTAAGCCAGGATAGTTCAATTGGTAGAACGTTAATTTCATGCATTAAGAATGAGAATTCGAGTTTCTCTCCTGGCTAGCCCTTTCGACTAAAAAATATTAATATTATATTCATATATATAATATATATATATGAGGATTATTTGAGTTTATTACCTTTCTAGCACAAAGGGCTATATAATAGATTAATATTATTATTAATTTTAAATACATCAAACAAAAACATAATTTAATTATAATCTTGATGGGATCATTTATTAACATAAATAAAAAATATTACGCATGTAGAGAAAAGAGATTATTTTAATGTCAAATTTAAATAGAAGTAATTTTCAGGCTCATCCTTTTCATTTAGTCTCCCCTTCTCCTTGACCATTATATACTAGTATTAGTTTACTAACTCTTACTACTTCAGCTGTATTAACATTTCATGGTTTTGTTAGTGAAATATACTGTTTATTTTTAGCGCTCATCACTGTAGTTGGTTCTATGTCATTATGATTTCGTGATATAATTTCAGAAGCTACTTATTTAGGTAATCACACTTTAGCGGTACAAAGAGGTTTAAATATGGGTGTAGGTTTATTTATAGTGTCTGAAGCTTTATTTTTTTTAGCAATTTTTTGAGCATTTTTCCACAGTGCTTTATCACCTACTGTTGAATTAGGTGCTATGTGACCTCCTATGGGTATTGAGGCAATTAATCCTTTTGAGTTACCTTTACTAAACACAGTAATATTATTATCATCAGGTGTAACTGTAACTTACAGTCATCACTGTTTAATACAGGGAAATAGAAGTGGAGCTTTATATGGTTTAGTATTTACCATTGTTTTAGCTATAATATTTACTGCTTTTCAGGGAATAGAATATTCAGTTTCATCTTTCACTATTTCAGATGGAGCATTTGGATCTTGTTTTTACTTTGGTACAGGTTTCCACGGATTACATGTGATGATTGGTACTGCGTTTTTAGCAGTAGGATTATGACGTTTATTAGCTTATCACTTAACAGAAAATCACCATTTAGGTTTAGAATCGGGAATACTATATTGACATTTTGTTGACGTAGTATGATTATTTCTCTTCATATCCATTTATTATTGAGGATCTTAAGAAATGCATAGTTTATGTTAATTCCTCTAATAATGAGGGAGGGGAGGAAAGTTTTGAAATAGAAAAGGAAATATTGGAACTTAAAAAAGATATTGAAAATGTAAATAATGCTATTAAGTTAAATAATAAACTACCTGCCTCTGAAAAAGAAAAAAATAGTCACTTAAATGATCTCAGAAAAAATCCTCATGTTAAAAATTTTTTTGAAGGTCGTGTTCCAGGTATAGCTGATTTACCTGTACTTAAGAAAGCTATGAAAGAATCTTTAAATGAGAAGGAAGAAGAATTACATGAAGCTAATAAAACTTTACTTGCAGAAAATTTATCTTCAACTAGTACTCCGGGTGAATATATAGACCAACTACCATCAGAAATGCCTAGTTACATGGATGATATTGAATAAGAATTTTTTGAATTTTATTAATCTTAGAGGGATAAAAAAATTATGCCTTATACTGCAAAAAAAATATTTTCTCCTTACCCTGCAAAAAAAAAAGATAAAATATATCTTATTAATACAAAAATCTACACACTAAAGTGTGTTTTTTCTTATATCATTGCAGGGGGGGTTCAAATCCAGTAGATCTTGAATGTTAATCACAACATTAATTTTATTATTATTATCAAATGCCGTACTTACAATACGAGACATATCAATTTTATTTTAAAGAGTAGCCTTTATTGTTTTACTTTATTCAACTTTTTTAGCTTACAAAGCTTTAGATATCTTGTTTGTAATAATCAAGGTTTCTGAGTTCACTAATGATCACAATATACATATATTATATTTATAATACCTTATTTTATGCATTTATTTTTACTTATTATGTCGGCAGGATATTTATTTAAAGTAAATCCTGTTTACTATTTATCTGTAATAAAAAAATATTATTTAAAAAACTGAATATAAATTCAATTCTGAACTAAATAATTTAAGTGGTATGAATTTTTTTATAATAAAGAGATTATTAATTATAAGTTTATCTCTTTTAGTAATAACCATTATACCGATAACACATCTTGTGTTTATCAAATTTTATGATGGTTATATCATTACTAATTTTCATATTTATACATGTTCTGAACTTTATGATTGCTACTATTATAGCATTTTTAATCTGAAAATTAATAAAGTTATATTAGTTATACCATATTCCTTTACTATATTTTATAGTGTTCATAATCTTTTAATAATAGAAAAAATATCCTTAAAAAAATTAGAACTATTAAAAGATGTGTGTAAAATTTTTATACATAATATTGGTAAATCTATATTAATTTTAATTATAATATGAATATCAGTCTATTTTATTAGATCTACAGCTAGTTCTACCATAGAAATAGAATTATCTGATAAAAATATATGGGATTTTATATTTATATTAATGGCTATAACACCTATAATAATTTGAATATTTATAATATTCATATGCTTAATCTTAAAAAAAAATTAATATCTCTAATATTTCTAGCTTTTCTCAAGATATAAAGCTATCAAATATATTGATTATAACTTGTTTAACTTGGTTTAAATATAAGTATATATCTCCATGTATATCTATTTTAATCCTAAACTATGTATCAATAGATAATCTATTCAGTAATAAACAATTCATCTTTAGAGTTAATAGTGTGTTATCATGGCATCCTATAACTAGAAAGTTATGTATTAGTATAAAGATATACAATATATTTTTAATAAGGAATAAATTATTTATAAATAAAGTATCTATAAATAATAATAAAGAAAAAACAGCTTTAATGTTAAGTTGTTTTAAATCACAATTTAAGTATAATATCGTTATCAATACTATAAACAATAATATTAGATTTATGTATAGTAAGACTTTATCTTTATTATTAAAAATAATATTTATTGTTAAATCTCCCTTACAGGAAATAAAAATAATTCAAATAAAAATTAATACTTTTTCTTTAAATACAAATTTTGGTAAACTACATAATATGTTTAGTTTTAAATAACTATCACAAGTAGATAACAAAAATCTGTCTAAGATATCCAATAGTATTTATAAACCTATATCTCAAAAAAGTTTATCTGACTATAATAAAAGCATATTATCTAATAAAAAAGGGTTACATTATAATAAAGACTTTATACCTCTTAATAAATTCTCAAGTAAAATACTTTAACTGGGCAATTATGGACACATGTATGACGTATCTAGATTATTCTACGATCCGGATTTTAGACCAAATAATGATATTATAGTAAATAGAATAAATATATTTATTACCTCTGAAGATGTGCGTCGTGATAACTTCAGTTTAATACGAAGATAAATTAATGAGGTACGAAGCTATACAATTGAAATAGTTAATGATATCATACTACACTATGATATACCATTAGAAACTTTCATGTTATCACATGGATATTCATTTGATGCTGACTGAATAAATAATGATTTATACGATCAAGATACATTAGCATCTCTTCCAAAATACACAAATTTATTGGGCGGCTTAATAAATTTTGATCGTATTCCATTAGCTGGTCTAAGAGAAGCGCAGAATATAAATGAGTTGTACTATAATCAGGTTTTTGTGTTTCAAAATCTTGCACGTAGATTAGGATATATTTTTTATATGGTAGATTTAACGCATACTTCTTCGAGTGTGAGAGATGTTTTGTTTACATGACAAAGTTTTTTGGACACACAGATCAGACCTGGTCTAGTTTATCGTCATATTTGTGATGATTTACCTATAGATGAGAGTAATTTAAGGCTTGCGGCTAGAAGGTGCAAAGATAGTTTTATGCGCGGTGGTAGAGGCTCACTTACAGACTCAAACTAAATTCCAGAATTCTTCTGGTTTATCCTTATATGGTTAGTGCCTATACTAATGGACTATTTTAAAGGTGATGATTAGATTTAGTATTATCTTAAATTTGCTAAATTTGTTTATCTTTGTGCAGCTTTTTTAATCTTTTTTCTGGTCTATTTTTTTTTACTTTATTTAGATTAAATGTTCGATCCATTACTTCTCATCCGTTTTAGATTTAAATATATAAAATAAATGAATTTATCTTTAATCTTATTTTTAATAGGAATTTTCGGTTTTGTTTTAAATAGAAAAAATATAATATTAATGCTTATTTCCATTGAAATAATGCTATTAGCTATTACCTTTTTAATCTTAGTAAGTTCACTTAGCTTTGATGATATATTAGGTCAAACTTATGCAATATATGTAATAGCAATAGCTGGGGCAGAATCAGCAATAGGTTTAGGTATTCTAGTAGCATTTTACAGATTAAGAGGAAGTGTTGCAATAGAATTTAAATAATGTATCTAGCTATAATAATCTTACCACTATTAGGGTCAATAGTTTCCGGGTTTTTTGGTAGAAAAGTCGGAGTTAGTGGAGCACAATTAATAACATGTAGTTCTGTAATAGTAACAACAATTTTAGCAATAGTAGCTTTTTTTGAGGTAGGTCTAAATAATATACCTGTATCAATACAACTTTTTAGATGAATTGATAGTGAATCACTTAATGTATCATGAGGTTTTCATTTTGATTCATTGACAGTATCAATGTTAATACCTGTACTAATAGTATCTTCTTTAGTACACGTATACTCTATAGGCTATATGAGTCATGATCCACATAATCAAAGATTTTTTAGTTATTTAAGTTTATTCACTTTTATGATGATTATTCTAGTAACAGCAAATAACTTTTTACTTATGTTTGTAGGATGAGAAGGTGTAGGAATATGTTCATACCTTTTAGTATGTTTTTGATTTACTAGAATAGCAGCAAATCAAAGTTCTATATCAGCTTTTTTAACAAATAGAGTAGGTGATTGTTTTTTAACTATTGGTATGTTTGCTATATTATGATCTTTTGGTAACAATACAAAAATGTTTAAAGTTTTTAATGGAATGAAAAATAAAAATATCCAAATTATGCCTTACAGACAATTGAGACGATATTCTAATTGTTCTCGTAATATGCCCCCTTACTTAGCTGGTTTAATAGAGGGTGACGGCCATATAGCTGTGCACGATAAAAATTCTAAATCTAAAAAATTTCGTCCTAAAATTCTTATTGTGTTTAATTTATCTGATAAACCTTTAGCTGAAAAATTATCTGCTGTATTGAAACTAGGTAAAGTAATTAGTAAACCCAGTGCAGGACATGTTTTATTACAAATTTTAGCTAAAGAAGAAGTTTTAAAGATAATTAATTTAATTAATGGTTATATGCGTACACCTAAAATTGAAGCTTTACATAGAGCTATACATTGAATAAATGAAAATGATAAGAGTTCTATACCTTGTTTAAGTTTAGATTTATCACCTATTGATAGTAATAGTTGATTGGCAGGTTTTACAGACGCTGATGGTAATTTTTCTATAACTGTGTATGATCGTAAGAAAAATGGAAATGTTTTAAGAACAAATGTTCAAACTTTTTTCCGTCTAGAATTAAAACAGAATTATTCAAGAGAAGTTAACCTTGACCAAGGAGGTCATAGTTATTTTTACATTTTAACTAAGATTGCTGCGTTTTTTACTGTAAATCTGTATACTAGAACTAGATATATAGAAGATAAAGTGTATTATGCTTTTATGGTGATAGCTCATAATTCTAGAAGTCATGACTTAGTTCGTAATTATTTTTATCGTTTTCCTTTATATTCTTCTAAGTACTTAGCCTATAAAGATTGATGCTATGTCCAAGATTTACACAAAGGAAAATCTTTAAGTACAGAGGATCTGAAGAAGATTAAAGCAATAAAAGCTCAATTTAACAGTAAGCGGAAGGTGTTCGATTTTTCACATTTAGATTCTTTAACTTTTTAAATATATTGCCGTGAGTGATAGTAATATCGCTCTTATTATATAACTATTTGCGGGAAACCCCTAAAGTCTTTTTGTAGGATATTGTGAAAACTTTAATTTAGTATAAGTGTACACAAACCTTAAACATCAAAAAGAATAGAACCAATTATTATTAGATAAATATTATTAATTGGGGAAAATGGACAATCCGCAGGAAATGAAATAAATTATAAATTATTAGAGATTTTATAATTTTGGTTTGAATTCTAAGGTTTATAATTAAAGTAAGATCCTCAGAGACTACACGTTATACCCCTCCAGCATGTTTTGGGGTTGGGGGGTGAAGATATAGTCCAATTTATTTTTGAAAGATTATAAGTAAATTGAATATAGATTACTCAACTGTATTTTCATTAGCACCATTTGTTAGTGAAAACATTGTTACTATTATAGGAATTTGTTTATTAATTGGTGCTATGGCTAAAAGTTCTCAAGTTGGATTACACGTATGATTACCCATGGCGATGGAAGGTCCTACACCTGTTTCCGCATTAATACACGCAGCTACTATGGTGACAGCGGGAGTATATTTATTAATGCGTACATCTCCTTTAATAGAATACAGTTCAACAGTATTAATACTATGTCTATGAATAGGAGCTATTACTACTGTATTTAGTTCACTTATAGGATTATTCCAACAAGATATTAAAAAAGTTATAGCCTATTCTACTATGAGTCAATTAGGTATGATGGTTATAGCAGTTGGTTTATCATCTTATAATATAGCTTTATTTCATTTAGTTAATCATGCCTTTTATAAAGGACTTCTTTTCTTAGGTGCAGGAAGTGTAATTCATGCCGTATCAGACAATCAAGATTTTAGAAAATATGGAGGTTTAAGACCTTTTTTACCTCTAACTTATTCAGTGATGTTAATAGCTTCTCTTAGTTTAGTTGCTTTTCCATTCATGACTGGATTCTACTCTAAAGATTTTATACTTGAATCTGCATATGGGCAATTTTATTTTTCTAGTACTGTTGTATATTTTATAGCTACTATAGGAGCAATGTTTACGACATTATATTCAGTTAAAGTTTTATACTTAACTTTTTTAACTAATCCTAATGGACCTTTAGTTAACTATAGACAAGCACATGAAGGTGATATTTTTATGAGTTTACCTTTAATTATTTTAGCTGTATTTTCTATCTTTTTTGGTTATATCACTAAAGAGATCTTTATCGGGTTAGGTTCTGGATTTTTTGCAGATAACGGTCTATTTATTCATCCTTCACATGAAATTATCTTAGAGACTGAATTTGCCGTGCCTACTATCTTTAAATTGTTACCTTTAATTGGTACTGTTTCATTAAGTGTAATAGCAATAGTATTATCAGAATTTTTACCTAAACTTTTAATCCATTTTAAATTTTCTAGATTTGGTTATAATATCTTTAGTTTTTTTAATAAACGTTTTTTAATTGAACTGTTTTATAACAAGTATGTTACTGATCTTGTGTTAAAGTTAGGAGGTCAAACTACCAAAGTTATTGATAAAGGTTCTGTGGAATTATTAGGACCATTTGGCTTAGAAAAAGGGCTAATTAATTTAAGTAAAAGTATTGCTAGTTTAGACACCGGTGTTGTGACCTCTTACGCATTATATATATTAATCGGTTTAATATTTTATATATTAATGCCATACTTGACTGTTACGGATAATAATCTAATAATTATTATATTATTTGCTTTAATAAGTTTAACTAATAAAAAAATTCAACTGTTATAAAAAATAATTTATAGGAGTGTAATGTTCAAACTAGACCTTATGTTTTACATAGCTCAGTTAAGAAATTTATCGTCTTTTCAGCCGTAATCTGCACTGATGGTACTAAACATCGGAGATATGATCCATCTAAATATGATTCTAGAAATACACGTCTTAGAGCTTAAAATCATATCATGTGATATAATTGAATTGTTATTACTTAAACTTATTTTTAATATATCACCAAAAACCCCCAAAAAATATTTTAGCTTAAGGGTAAAGCATGTGATTTTTAATCACTCTAATACGGGTTCAAATCCTGTAGCTCTTAGGTGATAGTTTCTTCATTAATTTTATTATTATTATCAAATGCCGTAACTTCAAGACGAGACAAATCAATTTTATTTTCAAGAGTAGCCATTCTTATTTTACTCTATTCAAGTTTCTTAGCTTATAATGACTTAGATATATCATTTTTAGAAAAAGGAATAGGTTTATATGGAGGTTTATTTCATGCTACAAGTACTACACATATCTTTCATCTCTTTATCTTTCTTTTAAGTGCAATTATTATAAGCTTAACTGCATTTTACCCTAGAAAAGTTTGAATAAAAGATTATTCTTCTCTTTATAAAATATTATTTTGTAAATTTATATTTTATAAAACAAAAATAATTAACAAAATGGGGGAACAATTTAGAATAATAGAATATCCTTTAATATTGTTATTTATCGTAACCGGATCTATATTTTTAGTGTCTACAAGCGATTTAGTTTCAATCTTTTTATCAATAGAATTACAAAGTTATGGATTATATTTGCTTTCTACATTATACAGAAATTCAGAATTAGCAACTTCAGGTGGTCTTACATATTTTTTATTAGGTGGTTTATCTTCTTGTTTTATACTATTAGGTACAAGTTTATTATATGCTAATTCAGGAACCACTAATTTAGATAGCTTGTATGTAATAACTAGTATATCTGAGATAACTAAAGATCACACTATAAATATATTATACTGATACAAACCTTATTATATACATTTATCTTTACTTATTATGTCGGTAGGATTCTTATTTAAAGTCAGTGCTGCACCTTTTCATTTTTGAAGCCCTGATGTATATGATAGTATTCCTACTATAGTAACAACATTTGTAGCTATAATAGCTAAAATATCTATATTCATATTTTTCCTAGAATTAGTACATTATACTAGTAAATCGTTATTTGCATTTAATTTTACTTGAACCACTAGTTTATTAGTTAGTTCTTTATTATCTTTAATAGTAGGAACAGTTGTAGGATTAACACAATTTAGAATAAAAAGATTGTATGCATATAGTACAATCTCACATATTGGTTTTATACTTTTAGCCTTAAGTATACATAGTATAGAATCTATTCAAGCTTTTATTTTCTATATAATGCAATATTCTGTTTCAAATTTAAATGCCTTTATACTATTAGTTAGTATAGGGTTTTCACTATATTGTTATGTAAATGAAAATAAAGACTATAATAATTTACAAGACAAAAATAATTCACCTATACAATTAATTAGCCAATTAAAAGGTTATTTTTACATAAACCCAGTTTTAGCTCTAAGTTTAGCTATAACTCTTTTCTCATTTATAGGAGTACCTCCTTTAATAGGGTTTTTCGCTAAACAGATGGTATTAAGTGCTGCTCTTGATAATGGTTATGTTTTTATGGCTTTAGTGGCTATACTTACTAGTGTTATAAGTGCTGTTTACTATTTAGCTGTAATAAAACAAATCTTTTTTGATAAACCTGAATATAAATTAAATTCTGATTTAAATAATTTAAGTTTATTTGGTAATATTTCCTTTATTTATAAAGAAAAAAATGAAAAAGTCAGATTTGGTGTTGAAAATATAGTACTTTCAAGCTCCTTAACTATTATTATTTCTATTCTAACTCTAATAATATTATTATTTATCTTTATACCTCAAGAATGATTAAGCATGGCTAACATCTTAGCGCTTATTATATTTAACCCTTAAATGACAAGTACAACTTTTTTTCTTATTTTTATTCCTATATTAGCTTTAATTTTATTAGCTGTAAATTTGATTTTTGCTCCACATAACCCTTATCAAGAAAAAGATAGTGCGTTTGAATGCGGTTTTCATTCTTTTTTAGGACAAAATAGAACTCAGTTTAGTATTTCTTTTTTTATATTTGCATTGCTTTTTCTTTTATTTGATTTAGAAATTCTTTTGGTTTATCCTTATGTAGTTAGTGCTTATACTAATGGAATATATGGTTTGATGGTCATGCTTATATTTTTCCTAGTTCTAACTTTAGGTTTTGCATTTGAATTAGGTAAAAATGCATTAAAAATTGATAGTAGACAAATGTATACTGTTGCAAATAAAAGATATAATGTTACAACATATATTAAAAGTAATATATAGTATATCATTATTTTATATCTATCATCTATAAAATTATATAGATGTATATCTATATATAACATAATAAATGTGTTATTTTAGAATTTATCCATTAATGGATAAAAAAAATTATTTGAAGATAAAAAAATTTTTTATATATGAATCATAATTATAATAGTAATTGTCTATCATAGTAGAGCAGGATACTTCTAATATCTGGATCCTAGTTCAAGTCTAAAATAAGAGTATCTTATTTAGGTTTAAACCTCATTTATTAGAAAGCCTAATGTTAGCCAATTAGAGTTTTTTACTTATTTTTTGCAGAAAAAGGGACAAGGGGGAATAGCTGGAAGATGATATAGATGGGTAGTATTTAAATACATCCATCTAGTACCTGAATTCTCACTCAAGTTTAAAATAAAAAGACTTCTTTGGTGTTTAAATATTTATTATCTATTTAAACACCGTCAGTTTAAGACTAAATCGTTACAGACTGGGTGACTGGTGGGTACCTGAAAGGGTACCTAATGTACAGTCGAAACTTTCTAACCACATAAAGGTTACACAAGGCTCTAGATAAGGTATTTTATAATTAATTTTTATGGGAAAGGGTTAATATATTTATGGACAAGAGGGCTACTATTCAGCTAAAATTAAAGGAATAACTACCGAGATTTAGACAGCTTTTTGGGGTTAGATTCTGACTTACGGTCAAATATCACTATGTGGTAAAATGTTTGCCTTAGATGTATAACTATGTAATAAAAATATTCACAAACGTTTAAATCAAATAACATTTAAACAAAAAACAATTTAAAAAACATAACAGTAAATACACCATGCTACAACCAGATACCATTACACTCTGTAGCAATCCATCTCCACAATATCCAAGCTTTGCACCAATGACTGAAATATTAGATACACAAGACAAAACAAGAATGAATGCAAATTAACTGATTCACTTGTTAGTTCTATGTTTATTGTATTAATAAGATAGAACTTACACAGATGACCTTGGATCATTTCTAGCCATGTGCTGGAAAAGCTTGTGTACCTCTTGTTTGTGCGTTTCGAGGTGAAAAACGCAAAGAGTGGTATACTTTTTTGCTTCCTTCTGTAGATCGTCTTCTTCTTTTTTCAACCTTCCGTAGTCGTGGTAAAGCGGCTTCATGCCCTGTGGCAGCTGTTCCATCAGGCATTGATATACTCCGTTGAGTTTGTAGCCCTCGGTAAGGGAAACACACCCTCTAAAGTGTGGGATATCTTCTTCATCCAAATTGGATTGATCTTGATGGTATTCGAAGAAGGCGATGTTGAGACCACATTGCACCACTGCAAAGACCTCAAACTGACCCTCATCACCAGGGGTGTTTCCCTTCGTGTCGATTGTTTCCGGAATTGCTTCACAAAGCTGAACCAATGCTTTTTCCATGCGGTCACCACCCGTTTTTTTCAACTCCAAACACAGATGTATCTTCGTGCGAACACGTTCTGGACTGTTTTGAGCAGCCGGTACCAGAATTGCCTTTTCCACGATCAAGTCTGGTTTCTTGTTGGTGTTGGGATCTGTTTGCTCAGGTGTTATGGTCCAAATATTCGAAGAAAACTCCTCTTTCAGCTTTGTGCAAGCCCAGGTGGCGACATGGTGTTCATATGATTTAGGAACATAGCCCTTCTTTGTATTGTCCCAGGTGACAGGTGGATTGATGATTCTTTCAAGTGCCCCCCTGAGTGCAAGACTTGGCGTATAAATGGCCATGTTGAAAGATTTGTGTGTGATTGTGTGAGGGTTGGTGAAGCTTTGATGTTGAAACTGAGTAAATTTGAGGCTGAGTAAAGCTGAGGTTGAGTAAAATTGAGGTTAGAGGAGGAATGGTTTGATAAAGGCTGACAAAGGTCTGATGTTCCTCTGATGGAGATTTGTGAAAGCTCTGATGCAGCATGATGGCTGGAAAAGATAGAGACTTTTATACCTTATCTTCACTACGCTGACTGACCACAGAATGATCTAGATTGGTAGAGAATGCAATAGAACAGAATGGCAAAAAATGATGTCATACAAGATAAGTCTAGACAGATGATAAACGATGGTCTAGACCAATCACTCATTGTGATGGAACCTCATGACCCAGTCAGATGCTTCACATGCTCCACCGGACCCACTCATATGCTCCACTCAGATGCATTACTTATCATCACATATTGAGTCATATGAGCCATTTATGAGACATATATGACTCATAAATGGCTCACAATCTTCGATTTAGACATGTGACACAAAAATCAGCTTTCCTATTGGCTCGTTCAGTGTTGTCGCTAAGCTGCAGTGCCAACAAAACGTCATCCCGAAGTGTGCCACGTCATCATTAGTGGGGTGATTTAGAGACTAAAACAGTTTTCATAGGTTGTCAACAAAACGCCACTGCGGGCTGTGATAGTAACTATGACTCAACTGCTTAAGGTATTTGTCATAAATGCCTCATATGACTCAACAATTAATGGCGTTCGTAATAAGTGCATCACGGGTTTGTCATAGATGAGCATATGCACTTGCTGATTGGATCGAATATTGTGGGATTAGGCAGCAGGCTACGCCAGGCAGCAACCGGAGTCAGTAGAGATATTGGCCTTTGGTATTCGGATTTTTAAATTATGCGAATGTGACATGTGATAAACCCCTCATGATGCGCCACAGGTAAGCACGTGCATGCATCTATTGGGTCAATAATCTTTTGTGAATAAAGCATGTGAGAGATTTATGCAAGATGACCCGTCAACTTATTGCCATGTATCACATGGCTAGTTTGATTGGTTTTAGACAAAACGCCACTACAGGGTGTAATACGTAATCATGATTTAACTGCGCGTCGTATTTGGAATAAATCCCTCATCAATTTATCATTGATATGCACGTGCAAGCATTGATTGGTTCAACCGGAAATAAAGGGAGTTAATGGAGATATCGCGTGTTCGGCATTCGGATTTTAAGGAGTTAACGGAAATAAGATAAGTAGTTTTATTTTAATTCGCTGGATTAATTTCTAATCATTATCATATTATTAGTAATATGAGGGATTTATGATTAGTTGGATATAAGTCATACGCAAATATTACTCACAATTTGTTGATCATAAGACACTTGATGTAACATGAGGTATTTATGATTGGTTAAAGATAAGTCATATTAAAGTGTGACTCCTAATTAGTTGATCATGAGGGATTTATGATTGTTCCAAATTGTTGCATTATGAGTCATAAATATGTAAGGTATCCATTTATTGCTTAAAAGCTTATCTGCAAGATAAGCAAATGATAAATTTATGCAGAATGACTTCACAATTTGTTGACGAGTGGGTGATAGATCTGGGTTAGATAAATTTAGTTGCCCCACTAAATTTGTAAATTGATTATCATTGGGTAGTCCCTTATCTATGGTATCACCTGATAGAAAAAATCTTGCATATCACATGCAAATCCGCGCTGCATTTGGCGAATGCTACCTCATGCAAGGTTATGTTACATCATGCAAGTTCATGTTACATTATGTGAGCTCATGTTAGATCATACAGAGTCATACCTTGTAATTATGGGGTCTAATTGCACTGGAGATAATATAAATAAGGATCATTTCCCTCATTGTTTTCAAGATCAAATTCAGCGAAATAATCCTTCAATCATCAAAAACTTCCTCATCAATATGAATTCTCACTTTATTGATGATTATTTTTGCACAACTCCTTTGTGCTATGATCCTATATATACTCGACATCCTATACTGGATCTTCCTCTGCAATCCTATCCTCAAAACATCATTCCTGAAATGGGGTGGTCCCTATCTCCAGATCATATCATTTCTCAACTATGGTGGTTCAGTCATGACCTATCTGAGTCTGATTTTTGCAATCCTACACTGTTGTCAGAGGATAATAGTGTAGTTGATCATCTAGAGGAACAAACACAAGTAAGTATTCTCTTTTTCCTTATACTTTTTTTTCCATAAGCTAACTTTTAAAGGTAAAACCTTTGAAGGTAAAAGCAGGAAAGATGAAGGTTGAAACTAAAAAGGTTCAAGCTAAGACAGGGAAGGTTGGAAGAAAGACTGATAGGGTTGGAAAAAAGACTGATAGGGTTGGAAAAGACAGATCAAGACGTGTTTTGGCATGTGTCTTTATTACGAAGAAATTAAGTAAGGAGGAAAGGGATCTGTATGTGAAATATTCCTGATATCACAAAGTCACTTTTCTTTGAAAGGGATGATTTTAGACAAACTTGATGAAATTAGGATGTTAATTTGTCATTTATTATCTTACTAGAGGAAAATAAAAAAGGTGGAGTTGGAGAATAAGAATTGTATGAAGGAGAATATAGCCAAGGAATTAAAAGAAAGAAAGTTTTTGATTTTCTTTAATGTTTTCAGTCGTGTTTTTAACTATCTTATGAATGGTATAAGTATTTTTTATTTATAACTTCTCAGTTCTTTTTTTATAAGAAAGAGTGGGCAGGTTACGTTTGACATGAGGTTTATTGTTACATTTAAATAAGTTAATTTAATTGTTTTACAAAAAAAAACATTTTTTTTTTCCATAAATTATAATATGGATACATATTTCTATCATAGAAAATAAAAGATTGAAGTATTTTTTATTTAGATGTTCTCAATAATTTTTCATAAGAAATAGTGGGCAGGTTTATTTTATAATTAAATAAATAAACTATTATGCATGTTAACAATAAATTGTAACATCTTTTTAATGTTTTTACAATTTATACAAGTAAAGGTTTTCTTTAAAAAATTTTATACATTATTTTTAAACAAATGATACAAGCAGCAAAAATTATAGGAACAGGATTAGCCACAACAGGATTAATAGGAGCGGGTGTAGGAATTGGTGTAGTTTTCGGTGCACTAATATTAGGTGTAGCTAGAAACCCTAGTTTAAGAGGTCAACTTTTCTCATACGCTATTTTAGGATTCGCTTTTGCAGAAGCAACTGGTTTATTTGCGCTTATGATGGCGTTCTTATTATTATATGTTGCTTAGTTTTTTTATTTTTTTTTACTCTAAAAAAAAGGTTTTTAATAAAGAGAGTACATGTATAATTAAATTCTTATTAGCTCAATGGTAGAGAGTACATGTATAATTAAATTCTTATTAGCTCAATGGTAGAGCAAGATACTTCGAATATATGGATCCTAGTTCGAGTCTAGGATAAGAATATATCTTGCGGTTTAAACTTCCTTTTTTATAAAAGCTAAAAAAAGCTAATTAGAGTTTTTCACTTCTTCTTTTAAGGGGAAGGGGCAAAGGGAAGAGACAATTTAAACACAATAAACTATGTTTTTACCTATTATAATATATATATAGATTTCTATAAAATAAAAATTTCTTAATAATTAATATTTAAATATGAGAATTTTAAAAAGTCATCCCCTATTAAAAATGGTGAATTCTTACGTAATAGACTCACCACAACCTTCAAATATAAGTTATTTATGAAATTTTGGTTCTTTATTAGCATTTTGTTTGATTATACAAATTGTAACAGGTGTAACACTTGCAATGCATTATAACCCTAGTGTTCTAGAAGCATTTAATTCAGTTGAACATATTATGCGTGATGTGAATAATGGGTGATTACTACGTTATTTACACTCAAACACAGCTTCAGCTTTCTTTTTTCTAGTTTATCTACATATAGGTAGAGGTTTATACTATGGATCTTACAGAGCTCCAAGAACACTAGTGTGAACTATAGGTACTGTTATATTTATTTTAATGATGGCTACAGCTTTCTTGGGTTACGTTTTACCATATGGTCAAATGTCACTATGAGGTGCAACAGTTATTACTAACCTTATGAGTGCTATACCTTGAGTTGGACAAGATATAGTTGAGTTTATTTGAGGTGGCTTTTCAGTTAATAATGCAACTTTAAATAGATTTTTCTCATTACACTTTGTATTACCTTTCGTTTTAGCTGCTTTAGCTTTAATGCACTTAATTGCATTACACGATAGTGCAGGGTCAGGAAATCCTTTAGGTGTTTCAGGTAATTACGATAGATTACCTTTTGCTCCATACTTTATATTTAAAGATTTAATTACAATATTCTTATTTATTATAGTATTATCTGTATTTGTTTTCTTTATGCCAAATGTTTTAGGTGATAGTGAAAATTATGTGATGGCAAATCCTATGCAAACTCCACCCGCTATTGTGCCAGAGTGATATTTACTTCCATTTTATGCTATATTAAGATCTATACCTAATAAATTATTAGGTGTTATTGCTATGTTCTCAGCAATCTTAATATTATTAGCTATGCCTTTCACAGACTTATCTAGATATAGAGGTATACAATTTAGACCTTTAAGTAAAATAGCTTTCTTTATTTTTGTAGCTAATTTTTTAATCTTAATGCAATTAGGTGCTAAACATGTTGAATCTCCATTTATAGAATTTGGACAAATTAGTACAGTTCTATACTTTTCACACTTCTTAATTATAGTACCTTTAGTAAGTTTATTTGAAAATAGTTTAATTGAATTATCTACACAAAATAAAAAAAAGCTATAATGTAAAAAAGATTAGCTTTATAAATACTATATTTAAAGATATATATTTATTTACTATAGGGTTTATAGTTATTAGGTTTGTTTTATAAGACTAGTGTACTAGTTAACAGGTACATATAAATTATGTATTTATCCCCCTCAGATTAGGGCAAGGTGAAACTTTAAACCTTAACACCCCTTTTTGGGGGGAAACCAGAGGAGAAGTTTAAAGGATTTGGCCAATCTTTTAATTAAAGCCGAGTTAAAAAAATTTTTTTATAAATCATGTTAATAATAAATTGTAACATCTTTTTAATGTTTTTACAATTTATACAAGTAAAGGTTTTCTTTAAAAAATTTTATACATTATTTTTAAACAAATGATACAAGCAGCAAAAATTATAGGAACAGGATTAGCCACAACAGGATTAATAGGAGCGGGTGTAGGAATTGGTGTAGTTTTCGGTGCACTAATATTAGGTGTAGCTAGAAACCCTAGTTTAAGAGGTCAACTTTTCTCATACGCTATTTTAGGATTCGCTTTTGCAGAAGCAACTGGTTTATTTGCGCTTATGATGGCGTTCTTATTATTATACGTTGCTTAGTTTTTTTACTCCTTTTTTTGCCCTTCAGTAAAGGGAGATAAAAAAGTAGAAAACCATAAAATTTAAATAAATAGTATAAATATACTATTTAGAAAAAAAATTCTTATTAGCTCAATGGTAGAGCAGGATACTTCTAATATCTGGATCCTAGTTCGAGTCTAGGATGAGAATATCTATTGCGGTTTATATTTCATTTTTTATAAAGCTAAAAAAAGCTAATAAAAAAAAAATTAAAATAATATATATATAAAATTTATTTAGCTACATCAAGCACAACAAAAAAAAATATTTATACTTTTTATTTATGACAAATTCTTTTTTAGAAATAACAAGTCCACTTGATCAATTTGAAATTAGAGATTTATTAAGCTTAGATGCTCCTATCCTAGCTAACATGCATATCTCTTTAACTAATATAGGATTATATTTAACAGTAGGGGCTTTTATTGCTTTAACTTTAAATATTTTAGCAACTAATTATGATAGAGTTGTTTCAAATAATTGGTCTATATGCCAAGAATCAATATATGCAACTGTTCATAGCATAGTAATAAATCAAATAAATGCCAAAAATGGACAAATATACTTTCCTTTTATTTATGCATTATTTATTTTTATCTTAGTAAACAATTTAATAGGTATGGTTCCATATAGTTTTGCTTCAACTTCTCATTTTATACTAACATTTTCACTTAGTTTCACAATAGTTTTAGGTGCAACTATTTTAGGGTTCCAAAAACATGGTTTAGAATTTTTCTCTTTATTTGTACCAGCAGGCTGTCCTTTAGGTTTATTACCTCTTTTAGTTTTAATTGAGTTTATCTCATATTTAGCTAGAAATGTGTCATTGGGATTAAGATTAGCAGCAAATATTTTATCAGGTCATATGCTACTTAACATATTAAGCGGATTTACTTATAATATTATGACTTCAGGATTTTTATTTTTCTTTTTAGGTTTATTTCCTTTAGCCTTTATTATAGCCTTTTCTGGTCTAGAATTAGGTATTGCATTTATTCAAGCACAAGTTTTTGTAGTATTATCTTGTTCTTATATTAAGGATGCTTTAGAATTACATTAAATTCTAAAATAGTTATATATGACTAAAGGGTTTACCTTTTTCCTAAAAAAAAAGAGATATGAAGCAGATGGTTCTGCATTTTGATTGCAGATCATAAGTATGGGGTTCGATTCCTCCGTGTCTCTCTAAAAGTAAAACATATAAAATTTATTATGTTTAATATATTTTATAGTAGATAACTTAATAAAAGTTATTAAAGTAAAAAAAAAACATTTGTTAACTTTTATTTTAAACCTTATAGTAGTTTAACATTATTTGTAATATATAATTAATTTTTTTTTAATTCTCTTACTTATATTATTAAGGGCTTATCTCTTAGTCTTCCAATGTTTTTTTTATTTAATAAAGAAAAAATCATTTGTAATATAACTGGGTAAATTTCCAGAACGACATATTAAATATATAAGCCTACTTGAAGCGAAACTTACTTAAACACATATGTATTAATATAAAACGTAATAATGTTAAACGATTATAAGATGAGTTATGCTAATAATAACCCTTTAATTCACCCCAGCTTCTTTGGTTTTTCTTGTCTGCGCCTTACCCACCTTCCCTTGTCCTTTTGTACCGTAAAATTATACTATCTCTAATAAAAAAAAAAGATTTACATAAAACGGGTTTGTTTCCTCCCCTTAATGGGAGAAAAAAAACAACGGTTAAAAATTATTTAATGATCTCTTTATGCAATGATTAGACTAAACTTTTATTTTATTTTTTAAAGAATAAAAGTTGAGCTTTTGGACATATAAACAAATATTTAATAGTTAAGTCCAGGATATAAAATATATGTTTTTATATTTAAAAAAAAAAAAAAATAAAATACAAAAAACTTCTTTAGATTTAGAAGTAATATCTCAATATTTAGATAGAAATATGTCAAATAAAAAAGGTTTTAATTCTAAAATAGGTCAAACTAGACATTATCCACCTGCTACTCAAGAATGGTTTAATAGTATTTATCTCTATAATAAAAACCATATTAAACCAATACCTGTAGTGGACAATATAGTAAATAATATACTTAAAAGTTATTTTAATTTAACTCCATTTGTTTCAAAAGAGATATTAAAATCTGAAGCTAAACCGTCTAGATCTAAACCTACAGGTATTAGATCTTGAAGGTTATCATCAAACAAAATATTTGTAAGTAGAGCTGAAATGAAACATACTAACAATAAAGTGATAATTACTATTTATACATTTAATAAACCAAAAAATTATTTTATTAGTAAATTATTAAATTTAAATACAGATATCATGTTAATTTTAAAGAAAAAAAATTCTTCTTTATCTTCATTATACAAACAATTAAAACTAAAAATTAATCTTTTATCTATAAAAGATCTTAAAGGTTTTTTAAATAAAAAACAGCAAAGAAAAATTAATTTTATAGCTTTAAAAGGTTTAAGTCTTATTAGTAATAAAGTTAGAAAAGAAAAAAATTTACTATTTAAAACTCTTAATTGAAAAAATTATAATAGTTTTATACACTATGAAAAACAGATTTATGAAAACTTTATTATGAAAACTTTCAAAAAAGAAATGTTATTATTATATTATACTCAAATGCTATCTATTAATAATTATAAATTTAAAAACTGATTTATGCTAGGTTTAAATAGTTTAGTCAGTAAAATTTATAATAAGAAAGTAGAGTTTAATATAGTTAATTTAAAATCTTTACATTTAAATAGTGATATATTTTCATATGCTATAACTCTAAAGCTAGAAAATAGAAATAATAGATTATTAAGAGTTTTAAAACAGGCTTTAAAATTGGTAAAAATGCCATCTTTTAAAAAAAGCTATTTATTTGAAAATATTTTAGATAATGGTCAGCTTTCTCATTTATCCCTTAATGGGTATGAAAAAAATGTTTTAAATTATATTAAACATAAGTCAATAAGTGGAGTTAGATTAGAAGCATCAGGAAGATTAACAAGACGTTTAACAGCTTCAAGATCTATTTTTAAATTTAGATATAAAGGTGGTTTGAAAAATATAGATTCTTCTTATAAAGGTCTTTCATCAGTTATGCTAAGAGGTCACGTTAAATCTAATCTACAACACACTTATCTAAAATCTAAAGTAAGTAATGGGGCTTTTGGATTAAAAGGCTGAGTATGTAGCTTTTAATATTTTATTTTTCGCGTTGCATTTGATCTAAAAAGATCAAGATATAGTGTTAACCATTTTTTATGGAAATAAGGATTAAAGTATAGTCTATATGTTAACAAATTTTTAACAAGTTAATCATACTGTTTTTATATTATTAATATAATAAAAATTTTTATTATATTAATATATAATATGGAGAAGTAATCTCGAGTCTTAAATCTTTTTATGAAAATAGCTAAAGCTATAAAAGGTTCAATGACTTTTCTCCCTATAATTAGATTTTTCTTATGCAAAAATTAAAGTTATTATAGGACCTAGAAAAAATAAAATTAAATTAGCTTGTGTTGGAGAGATATACTCTTTTAAAAGAAGTTTAAGTGCGTCTGCAAATGCTTGTAAAAGACCATAATACCCTACAATATTAGGTCCCAATCTTCTTTGCATACTGGCCATTGTTTTTCTTTCAGCTATTGTTACAAATGCTACTGTTAATAATACAGGTACAGTAACTATTAATACTTCAATAATAGAAATAATTGTAGGTAAATATAACATTAGATATATATATATTCTAATTATCTTAAGATTAAAAAAAAGTCATATTAGTTTACTAATTATTTAACTTTAGAAAAAATTAGGTTAAAAGAATTATATCTAGAATTCACTAGACAGTTTAACGATTACAAATTAATATATTCATTGTGTTAAACCTATAACTAAACCTCTTTTTTTGTTTAAAAAAGACTCATATAAACAAATTGGCTTTATTTGTTTATATATATAATTTATAATAAATGGGTGTATCATCTTAATGTATAAATTAAAATATACGTTTATCTGCTTTATATGTTCATCATATCGCTAGAGATGATGCTATATTTTATTAAAAATTATCTCTTATCTAAAAGAAAAAAATAATAATTATAAACTATAATTAACATGTATGGATATGTTCTATATATAGTTTATATATTTTTTATAAGTTAAGATTAGGCTTAAACTAATATAACTTATTAATACATAATTAATCTAGATATGTTTCACATTTAATACTGATACACATAAGGATATATACCCATATAAGTATATAAATGATAATATATTCTTAAAATGAAAATCTTACATTTCATATTAAATAAGTCAATATAATTGTATACCAAATAGATGAAATAAGTCTATCTATTATAAACCAAAAATATAAAATAGTGAGGGTTAAACCTTTAAATCCAAAAAAGTTTAACTAATGTTTACATTAACTATTTAATTGTTTAAAAGTATAGATTTCTTCACTTAATTGTGAAACATATTTAGGATTAGAGGCTTTAATATGTTACTCAATACCTAATCCTTTTTTAAATAAGCTATTTAAGGTACTACCATTATTATTCATAAAACGATCGAATGTACCTAATCTTTTATTAATGTCATTAGCAACACTATCAGACATATGGGCGCTTTTTGTGCCTTATGTTTTTCTGCAGCTTTTGTATCTATTGTAAGTTTAGATTTTTCACCTGGACCAGACATTAAAGGTAAACTTACAAATGCATGTGGTTTAGGTGGACTGTTTAAACATCATTCTAGGCTATTATAAGCTCTGTTTAAGTTTATTTGTAATAGATCACTAAAGAACTGTGGATATGCTCATGGATATCTTGATGTGGCTTTACCTTCAACTAACTGAATATATACTATATATAAAAACAATCCTGTTGCCACAACAGATATCATAGACCCATAACTACTTATTAAATTTCATCCTGCAAAAGCATCAGGATAATCACTTATACGACGAGGCATTGCTTGTAAACCTAAGAAATGTTGAGGGAAAAATGTTACATTTACCCCTATAAAGAAAATTCAGAAATGTACTTTAGATAATAACATATTATAATCTAATCCTAGTATTTTAGGAATTCAGAAATATCATCCACTAAATAATGCAAATACTGCTCCCATACTTAAAACATAATGGAAATGAGCGACAACGTAATACGTATCGTGGAATGCAATATCAAGTGAAGCGTTAGCTAAAACAACTTCACCTAACCTTCAAAACAAAACCTAAAACTCCTATAGACATCATGGCATATACCATCCCAAGACTTCCAAATACGCATATATTGAACACCAGGTCCTGATAATTCTAATCTAATAAGTACAGAAAAAGCAGTACCTACTAGTCCAGAAAAAGCAGCAAAAATCAAATATAGTGTTCCTATATCTTTAGCTGTAATTATAATTTTTTTTTCAACCAAATAGTGCTAATTTATGTAATCTTATACCAAAACTTCTCATATTCAATATTGTTGTAATGAAGTTCATAGCTTCAAGAAGGGAGCTTATACCAGATAAGTGTAAACCAAATATAGCTAAATCTACACTTGGCCCACTATGACTAACGGCAAAAAAAGGTTATTATCTTCTATTACTGCTACCGGCTTCCATTACGTCACTTTATGTACGATTATGAGTTTTTTTTAAAAGCTTCCAGATATCACTTCTCAGCTTGAGCTCTCATTTCTCTTAATTCTATAGTTTTAAAAGTAACTTTTTCTTCAGTTATAGATATAGATTCTTCTAAATATCTTTTAGTACCTAAATCTCATTCCGTAATGAGATGTTGAGGTATTTTACAACATGTAGCGTAATCATCTTTTAAAATTTTTAAAAAACCTTTTAAATACTGAAGGTCACAATTTTTTCTAAAAATTTCATCTAGAATATCATCTAACAAGTACTCTGGATTCCCAAGTTCTATTAGAACAAATATTACAACTAATATTACAAATAATAATATTATTGTATCCCATCTAATTTCGTCTTTCATCGTGTGATAATATATATAGACAAACTTTCTTAGATTAAATTTTTTTTGTCTTAATTAATTAATTTATTAATTATTTTAAAATACAATATTACTTGTATTTTAATAATCATTACACATGTTATATTCATTATAACATCTAAATTGTTTATTTCTTTTCCCTTTTTTTTACCTAAGTGAAATTCAAAAAAAGGAGAATCAAGAGGAATTAAATCATTAAAAATACTATGCTTAGTATATTCTATAAATAATAAGCTGTATATTTTATTTAGCGCTGAAAAAAGAAATATAATTATATTGTGTGTATTAAAATAAAGATAGTTTGCATTAAAAAGAACATTTTTTTTTATAATAGCAAATAGCCTCTTTATTATCTCTTGTTATAATACTTATTTTTACATAAGAAAAATCTAATTATAGGGAGAAAAGTCATTGAACCTTTTATAGCTTTAGCTATTTTCATAAAAAGATTTAAGACTCGAGATTACTTCTCCATATTATATATTAATATAATAAAAATTTTTA